>Ga0123342_1000502_pt1 | contig 61759 bp, 29 predicted proteins | sample Turbeawhitnodule_FD_89960 | JGI IMG/M metagenome (GOLD analysis project Ga0123342, IMG submission 89960) | Root nodule microbial communities of legume samples collected from Mexico - Turtle bean Mexico white nodule | ecosystem: Host-associated > Plants > Roots > Nodule | place: Mexico: Nepantla... | reverse complement strand
TAAAAGGCGCCTCGAAGGGTGAAGGGAGGAGGGAGTATATAAACTGCCCTTGGCCTCGATTCCTGAACGATGTGGGACTGTATTGGCATATGGGAACAAGCCCCCCAGTCGAGGTCTAAGGGGAGTTTGTCCCCCTAGTTGAGGGGCGAAGGAGCCTCTTCGACCCCACGGTGGGCGCCATTGTTCCGACCTCAAGTCGTTGGACAGCATCACTATGGTCAATCACCGCATTCGAGGTATTGTCCGCTTTGGAGGTCGGTGCTCCGTCACGGTTTTGTCCTTAAAAGGCGCCTCGAAGGATGAAGTGAGGAGGGAGTATATAAACTGCCCTTGACCTCGATTTCTGAGCGATGTGGGACTGTATTGGCATACGGAAACATTTAGTTAATAGATACAAAGACTCAAGTGCCATATATATTATTAATATTGAGATATAACATCTTATAATATTAAGTTATATATATGTTGTTAATATTGAGATAGAATATTCTTTGCCATATTAAGATGCAAATTAACTAATTTAAGATTAAACAATTGATTAGTTACATATTATACATAACATGTTGGTCATTTATTTTTACTTTTTCTTTTTTTTTCTTTTGCACACAATATTTAAACAAAAAAAAACAAAAAATGAAATTAGAATGTAAATTATAATTTTTAAATTACATAAAGATTAAAGTATATATAACTTACAAATGTATTAGTTAAATATTTTATATTAAAAAGTCATATTTAATGTACATGACTTTATATAAAGAAAATTGTGTTTATTAAACACTACAACTTTGATTTTAAAAAAAAAAAGTAAGGATATGAAAGACACCTTTCGCCTTAAAATTTTCACGGACAAAAGTTGTGCTTTTTAAATTCGAATTTAATTTGGTTAAGTATCTACTAATTGTTAGAAGTCTTGCATGGCCAAAAAGATTTTGTTTTCTAAAAGAGAGAAGACATGCATCGTAAGTACGACTTTAGTGCAAATTTAATCAACAGAAGTTGTGTATGACAACAATGGTTTCAAATGTTTTATTTTTATATTGAAGTTGTACTTGTTATGCATGATTTCTTTGTTTATTTAGAATCAATACTTTTTGCTTATTTAATAATTTTTTATTAATAATGAAAAAATAATAAAAAATAACAAAATGATTTGGAATGTAATAAACAATACAAAATGAAATTATCTAATAAATTGTTTAATAATTTTTTTGATTTATTAAAAATATTATTTAATAAATTATTTTCTATTTTAATTACTATGTGAAATATTTCATTATTTAAATATGGGATATATATTTTTTAATATATTTTTTATTTTATTATGCTGATAATATTTATAATTGCAAATAATGACTTGTGATTAAGTACACAAATTTCAAGAAAGTGAGGTAATAATTACTCTGACTACTTCGAGATTGAATATTTATATTGTGTGTGAAAGTTAGGTGTGAAATTTGGTCCCATAAAAGTATATTATTAATCATCATTTTTAATTGGATGAAACTAAATTTCATAAACATTGTAAATGTTGTGGAGGTTGTACATTGGGTCAATAAATGTCACTAATGTTAAATGGAAAAAGAAACAAATGACAATAAGGTAAGGATAAAACAATTGAAGAGTTTGAAACTATCTACAATCACATCATCAATCATTTAATTTAATTGTCTACAGCATTGGTTGTTGACCAAGGTAAGGTGAGACTATCTCTTGAACATTAAGCTTAGAATTTTCTTGATTATACCTATGCACATGCACATGATCAAATTTTGTTCATTCTTCCTAATTAGAAGTAATATCTTTAGGATATTGATGGCCTACTCATAACATGGACTCTATCTGTTGTTTTTTCAAATGTTGTCTTAACTATAACATAAATTTGTAAGGAACGTGCCCTTTTAAAACAAAGTTCATGCATTCGGCTATATTTATTTTCATATGTCCATACCTTTTGCTTCCATCATAGGCTTAACTCAACTTTTTAATGGTATTTAATCCATCCAGCAAACCACTTGTCATAATTATGATCTCATAGTCGATAACTTAGCTTAAAGAGTTAAATGATTCATTTCATAAGGTGACAATATAATAAATGAAACAACTTAAACATTAAGTGATTGTGTAATCTTGTATAATGAAAGCTAATCAATAATAACACTTATGTTAATCAATTGTCTCTTTAACTCCAAATTTTAAACTTTATGTTGAAGTTGGACGCAAGATGACATACGTAATACACATATATGACACTACTTGTTTCCCATCCAAATTCTTCATACTGTAATAATGAAAAAATGATCATCAAGTGACAGTCGGTTAATGTCAGGTATCGATACATCTTGGGACCGTTCGGTCCTTAACACCCTGTTTGCATCCGGGTGAACACTGTTCACGCGGATGGAGTAACAGGGAAACACAGTGTTTGCATCTGCTGATTGGAAAGGAATGGAGAGTGACGATTAACAAAAAAATAGAGTTTAACTTCCCAATGCATTTGCTGTGATTGTAGAAGAAATTAACGTGGATAAAGAGTTATTACATTGTTACCCTTCTAACAATAAATAATTTAAAATTTATATTTATTTATAATTTAAAAAAGAGGAATTTAATTATTTTTTATTTTATTTAAATAATATATTAAATAATTAATTTTTTATTTATTTAAGATTTTGAATAAATTATAAATTTTATGTATTTCAGTTTTTTATAAATAGGATATTAAATTATTTAGAATTTACATTTATTTATATTTTTGAATTATTTAAAATTTCCATTTATTTCAGAGTTTTATTCTAATATGACATTAAATAATTATGGATTTGTATTGATTTAAGATTTTTAATAATTTTAAAATTTTATTTATTTCATTTTTTTAAAAACAACATTAAATAATTCAGATTTTTTATTTATATAAGATTTTAAATAATTTAATTTTTTTTACTTATATTATATTTTACTTATATTAATATTAAATAATTTAAATTTGCATTTATTTATAATTTTAATTAATTTTAATTTTTTTATTTCATATTTTTATAAGTATGATATTAAATAATTCAATATTTATATTTATTAAATTTTTTAATAATTTAAGAATTTTATTTATCTAAAATAAAATCTCAAAATTTATAAAATATTTCTACATAAATTTTAATTTTACATAAAACAATTTAATCATATTTTGTTTTGATATAATTTTAACTATAGCAACAAATTTATAATTCACTAATTTTGTTATATTTTTTCTTCATCTCTCATCATTTATTTCTCATCCTCTTTTCCCTTAATGTAAATTCCATTTCACCTCAAATCTTTTAGAATCTACTCCTTCAAATTTATCTTTGAATCCAAACAATATTTTTTTTATAAAAATTGTTAATTGAGATAATTGTTTAAAACATAATATTAAAAAAAGCAAAGAAATAGTAGACATAATGAGAGAGAGAGAGAGAGAAGCGTAATAGGTGGTCCTCATGAAACGGTTAAAGGAAAGGTTATTTACCGAACAAAACAAAAGGAACAGTTTAAAGCTGACAAAAAGTGGGGTCCCACCTCTCATCTTCCAAAACTCTCACCCTCCTATTATCTTTGAACCACGTGTACATAGGACACTTGTCGGACCATGAATGTCCCACCAACAATTTTGGAAGGTGTTCACACGCAAGCCCATTGGGAGCGTGGAAGAGAGCAGTCCAGAACACATGTTATGTTAGTACGTTACTCACTCCACTCACAAGTCACGTCATCCTCACTCTTTTGTCTTCCATTCTAGCATCTTCCTTTCACACCACCTTGTACACTTGGCCACTGCATTCACCTGCCACGACTATATACACTTTTTCTTTATTTCTTTTTTTATAATCACACTTTTTTTTCATCACTCAATAATACATTCAACAATTATTTACTCCACTCTTCCAAAATTAAATTAAATCTTTCTCTCTTTATTTTTCCTTTATCAACTATTTTCTCTCGCCTCCTTTCCTCAAACTGTTATGTTTTTCCCCATCATGCTCCTCCTTACGCACCTCTTTGTCCTCATACAATACATAATTCATCACAATCTATTTCTAGAAGAGCGATCATACCAATTTCTTTTTTTTTTCTTCAAAATAATTAAAATACCTTCTATCTTTTTCTATTCCTTTAAGATAAGAATGAATTTGATTATATATTATATTCTTTTATTTCAGATCAGATTCTATTATTTCATCTTTTTTTTTATATATGATATTGATATAGATAGATAGTAACCTATATTTCAGTATTTATACCATAATATTTATTTAACCAGTACTGTGATTGTGTATTCTTTTAGGGTTATACGGTTGATAATGAAGGAAAATAGATTTAGCAACATTGACCATTTTTAATGGTTGGGTGTACTTGTTTGATTCTTCAAATAAGTAATTAGGCATTTCTTTAGTAGGGAGAGTTGAAATCCAATTAAAAGAAACACAGTATAATGAAAAAATAAATAAAAAACATATCGAAACCTTTCTAACCTAATTATTTGCACAATTAATCTGTTCAGTTTTTTGTAAAATCATACCAAATCAAATTCATATGTCTTATACTCTCTATCATGAAGCATCTCACATGTAGAACTTAAGGTAGTTTACTTGTTTTTAAAACAATGTTCACTCACTATGTTCTCTGTCATGTGTTTATATAATAAACACGTGATCAAATTAGTCCTACTGGCAGGGAATAAATTGGATGAAAAAAATATGCTCATAAGAATATTTTGTTAAATATGTCGGTGTAAGGAATTAGTTCACTCAAATTTAATGAGCATTTACAACTCGTAAAAATATATGACTAAGATAAAATACAAAGAAAAAATTATATAAAAGAAATTAACATTGTTAAATTGAACAAATTTCAATTTATATATATATATATGAGAGATAATTTAATCAACTTAAAAATTATAACTTAACGGTTTTTATTACAACAAATTTTTACTAAAGTATGGTGGAGATCTCACATCAAATAAATCAATTAAAGACAAAAAAAATATTTCATAATAAGTAAGTGGTTCAAACTTCATTTCATGAGCCGATTTTGTAAAGTTGAGTTATGTTTAAATTTCACTTCTTAATAAAGTATAACCAAAGTTAGCTTTTGTATCGTCCCGTACTTGTTAGGAATATGGCTGATCAAGCCCACCGACCTGAAAGCTTAATAAGACCGACCGAGCTAACCCAATTCGTGTTAGAATGGACCTAAAGCCCATTTCACTTGTCTAATGAGGATAATATTAGGAAAAGACTTTATCGTCACAACATAGTTAATGCGTTTTTAATGCATAAGGGGCCAACATTCTCGAACGCTTTAACCCACTTTTTTCATAAAATGATAATGGATAATTAATATTTATCACATTTTAAAGATACCTTAAAAATACTATCTTCAACTTTTTAGGTTGAGGTTAATAGTCTTTCAGAGAAATATAATTCAAAGACTTTGAATGACCATTATTGAATTCAATGATCAATCATCAAGATTCATTGATCATAGTCCCCATTAAATTAAGGAGGAATTTCCAATATGTAAAATGATCTCATAATAAAAACTCGAAATATAAAACTGAAATTAAATTATATTTTATAAAACTTAACTAAAATATAATTACCATAATTATATAATACGATATATAAATTGTAACTTTATGTATAGTTAAACTGTACAATAAAATAAATATAAAAAATAAAATTAAGCTGTATTTTATAAATATATTTTTTAAAATGAATAATTTTTTTTATAAATACAATATCATGTGTTGTGTAAGATATTTTTTATTGCATGTAGTAATATATAATAGTTTAAAAAATATAAGTGTTATGGATCTGATCACGACGAAAAAATATTAAAACATTTTATAGCATTAAAATATTTATAATATTTAAGTAGATGCAAATTTTATTTTATAAATTAATTCTATAAAATTAAATTAAACTTAAAATTCCATACTTCATATAATATTAAAATTATATTTTTAAGAAAAATTTATCAAACTTATAAAGTAAATATTAAGTGATTATCGGACCAAGACCAATAATCGTATAAGCTGCTGATTCTAAAATAATATATCATACCTATTTTTAAAATTTAAAATCCTTTTAATCAAGTTTAGAATTGGTGGATACTCCCTATGAGAAAGGTGAAATGATAGGACTACTACACCTGTGTGGATGTCGGGGTCTGAATAATGTTGATTCATTTGATACATAATTTGTTGTCGTGTTGGTAGTTTCCGAATTTTTCAAAATTCTTCCTCTCCTACGCACGTGCTCTGCCGGTCAGCGGGTACCTGCAATTGCACTCCGACTCAAGTCAGTGCTAGTGATTAGTTTATTCTCTTAGTATATGAAAAACGTACATTTCCTCCTTCAGATGTTTCTTTTATAGGTTAACTTGGGCCTTCACTCGCGTGGGTCAGATAACCAGTTTGTCGAGACATGTGTAGTGGTCCTCAAGTCGTGTGTAATGGTTTTCTGATAGTACTAAAGTGTGTTTCGAAATGTGTATTTGACTCATTTAACATTAATTGTAACTATTTTTTTTATCACATATTTATTATATTGTATTATTAATTTGTGCCTTTGTTATCCGGATCGACCAGTAAACTTCCGAGATAGGTGAAATGATGGGACTACTAAGAAGATATTGGTGGGACATACAAAATCCAGTCGATAGGATGTGTGCAATGGTGCAAAATAAATTTGAGAAATACAATACTCATACATCTCTATTACGAAATTGATTTGTTTTCAATCCAATACTCTGTTTTTATTTGTTCACTCTGGTCCATCAAAGAAAAGACGGAACGGACTATTTTTTTTTTAAAATAATAATTTAAAAATGTAACCTTTTTATGTTATATTATTTAAAGATTAAAAAATTCAATAATTTGACTTAAATAATTAATATTTATAAAATTTAATTATTAATTATAATAAAATAATTAAATATAAATATAGTAATCATTCTAATTTATTCAATTAAAAATATTAAGTAATCTATTAATCTTTAACGGATAAAATATTTGTAGTCCACCTATTTACCACAAATTAGTCTATCCAGTCTCGTTTTTGACGTGTCAACGGCCAGCCGAATGAAAAATGAACCATTTTCTCATCCTAATTTTGAGGGAAAGAGATTAAAAGAAAAAGAAAATAAATAACTAAAAAACAAAACAGAAGAAAATGAAAAATGCACATAATTATCGAATTTCACGTTACCATTAATATTTTTTAACTTTTTTTGTGTCCCCACGTTGCACCGAACTTCAAAACCTGACTTAACTTCCCAAGGTCCACCACCAATGGAGATAAATTGGCAAACGATAAAAACTGATTTTAGCGCCATGTCTACGTGGACATCGTTTTATTTCTTTCTTTATACTTCGATTATAACGAGAGAAAAAAAAGACCAAACAAAAACATATATGTGAAAAATAAATAGAAAATGGAAAGTTTAGTTTTCTTTAAATTGTTTAGTTTAAGTTTTTAAATTTTAATTAGTATTTTATCTTATTTATTATATTATTACTATAGGAAAAAGTTAAAAGAAAATAAAAAAATACCATGATCGATTAATTATGTAATTTATAAAATCAATATAGTTCATTTTTTAAGAACATAATTGTTATGAACATTTTATTTAAATTAAAATAAGTATTTTAAATTATGAATAAACAATTTATTTATTTTTGAAATAATTAATTTTAAAATGAAATTATTTATTAAATTAACATATATGATTGGCTTTTTAAATAATAAGAAAATGGTTATATATAAAATAATCAGATTAAATTTATTAAGAAATAACTTGAAAAATAAGTACAAACAAAATGGTTGCATTCAATCAATCATTATCCACATTTTCCACTCTTTTTTATAATGAGTTTTACTTTTGTTTTTCTAACTAGTCATTTTCGCTTTCATCCATCCTCATAAAAGATAAGTAAGAAGAAATAGAGTAAAATAAATTATTTAGTTAAAGAAAAATAAATATTTTGAAAATGTTTAAATATTATTAATATTGTTTATTATTATTTTATTTTATTATTTATTGTTATTATAACTAGAAAAGCACAAGTACAAAATAAAAAAGACATTAATCAATTAAATTAAATTAAATTATATAATATAATAGACTATGATGGGTCGAATGATGCTTTTTCAATTTTTTTTTCAAATATTTGGGAATAAAATTAATTAGGCTTAATTTTTTAAATCAACCAATGTTAGTTCTTAATATATTATTTTCCATCATCTTTAATTAGTTGTATTATTTATTGTATTCAATTTGGCCTCTTTATTAATAAAATGTTCAATCAATAAAAGTTTTAATAGATGACATTTAGTAATAAGTCAGTTGTCTGTTTGAAAGTTATCCACGAAGCTGGATTTGTCACTAAGTTAGTACATAGTTTGTTTAACTTGTTTTTCTTTTCAAATGACTGATATTTTTGTATTCATCTAAGAATGATTTATTTTTAATTATCATTATTTTTGTTATTTTATTATGCATCACAACTATCATCTTGAGAGTTCTTATGTGCATCTCAAATAATGTTGCTGCATAATTTTAATTGGGATCTCATTGAGGATCCTCCACAAAAAGCTATAAGTCCTTAATTATCCATTGGAAAATACTTCTACAACTTGGTGAATAAGGTATTAAACTTGGAAACTATGCACTATTAAGATTAATGAAAAGGACATTGAGTTGGTGTGTCATGCGTGATTATTTTTGGGTCATTAATTCAAAATCTCTTTCCATAGTGAGAATGTGATGTTCATGAAAAAATGCATGTGAGCTTTACACATTTAGAGGTCGTTTGGGAAGAATTGGAAGCATATAAACCAAATAGTTGTGTTTGTGATGTTGTAAAAAATTACAAAAAAATTTGGAGAAGAGGATTATGTGATGAGGTTTTTAATGGGTATTTTCCATTACTTAAATTCTACTTTCTTTGTTGTATGTTAATATGAAAGGTAAAGTGACTTAGAACCAAACACTTAAGAAAATCAAGTAATAATTAATTTGATTGAAAAAAATATATATATACAAAAGAAAAAAGACTTGGTATAATAGCATGATCTATATTTTCTATGACAAATCGTTCCACACAATACACGTATGTTATAGAAAATATGGGTTTCCATCTAATATGAAATTAGAAGGGATTCCACACATAGTAGTGATGGTATGTATTGAAGTAAAAAATGATTATGTATATTTTGTTAGGTAAAGTGCAACAAATGTTCCTACTTTTAATCAAGAGTAGTATAAGGCGTTAATTTGATGACATGATGAAATTTCAATTTCAAATAATGTAAAAGTGAGATTTGGACACTATTTCAGTTCCTAATTGAGCATGAACTTTTTGTGATTTTTTTTAATTTTTATTAAAATTATTTGTTATCGGATGAGTGATCTTTTACGCATAAATTTTTTAACCACTATACTATATAAATATTTTGATTATATTATCATTATTGTTATTTTTATAATAAGTATTAGTATTACTATTATAATAATAATTAGTAGTACTAGTATTATTATTATAATTATTTTTGTGATTATTTTTATTATTACTAATAGGAACAATATATTAATAATATTATTAATAATAATTAATAATATTAATAATTCTTAAACTAATGTGATTATTTACGAATTTTTTTAGTACATAATTTTATATGAATTTAAATTATATGTAATTATTTATGGATAATTTAAAAATAATATCCGTCAGTACAATTTCGTAGTTAAAAAATCGTAGGTAATATTTATTTGTATTAGTTTTACGTTTCACATGAAAAAATACGTACGAATTTTATTCATATCTAATTCGTAAATAATATATGTATCTATAATCAAAATTTGTAGGTAATACCAATATATAATAGTAAATTTTGTTGGTGTTTTATCACACTTTACCTTTACCTTAATAAGATATCTTATCTAATTACAATATATACAAGAGGTTATATTTAAGAAGATGAATAATCATTTTTTATTTTATAAAAAGATTTTTATCCTTATTGTATGTATTGGTCGTAATTGTATGGTTGAACGAGACAAGTCATTCGACATCATTGACTAATCGATCCGATGAAGGGCCAAATGAGCCATGTCACTTGGCATCATTGACTGACCGACCAAGTTATCAACCACATTACAAACTGAATGAGTCATGTCACTTGACATCAATCAACCGGGTGATCAACCACAATAAAGAACAAATTGACAAATAAATGACAAGTAAGAAAAGATCTTATAAATCAAGATAACCTTCCTACAAATCCGAGCAATGCCAGCCAAATATGGTGACACTCGAAAAATCAGTTAACACTGATTTATTGAAGATATGCGTCAGATACAACCCATGAATCAAATGACCCATTACTAGACACTATAAATAACCCTTCTACGAAGGAGTAAGGTACACTTTGATCAATTACATCATACACTCTTAATACTTACTTGATTGTCGGAGAACCTTTTAAAGGTTAACTCCCAACTGAGTACCAAGGAGGAACGACCGAATACCAGAGAATGAGTACGAGAAGAGTAAGGATGAAAGACTAACTACCAGAGAAGGAGTACGAGAAAAGTAATTAGGAGTGATCGAGCACCAGAGAATGAGAGTACGAGAAGAGTAAGGAAGAGCGACTGAGACATCAACAACAATTGTTACTGCCAGTTTCAGTTCCAGGTACTATCTAAATCTCTTTTAGTTTATACAAGTACATTGTAATTTCTAGTACATATTATATAACACTTGATGTATTAGAGTAGTTAAATTTAAGTATAACTTTATCTCACAAAATCGGCTTTGTAAGGTAGATTTGCACATATTTATATATTATAATTTTTGTTATATATATTTAATTGATGTAAGATATTCAATAGACCACTCATGTCTTACCAAGAACGTCGAGCATAAAAATCAACAATGATTTTATAACAAATAACATGATAAACTCATCTCAACTAAAATAGACTATTAATAACTCTTCTATAATTTTAAAATAGTAAAATTTAATTATATCTTAACTTCACAGAACCAATTAAGTAAAATTTGATACAACCTCATGTAAAATGTTTTCTTTATATAATTTTTCTCGCTCTCAACATTTAACTTGTATTGTTATTGTTTTCAATCCCTCCTAATATTGCTGAATAATTTTCTTCACCTGAATAATTTTCTTCACCTAATATATCTATTTTTTGGTCATAATTAAATTAAGTCCTCTGTTTGTCCAGTCCTCTCATGTATTTACTTAGTGTAATTTTTTAAAATAGCTAATCATTAAAGATAAACCATTTTATGAATATATAAACATCCATGTTTTTCACATGTTTTAATATTTTTAGTTAACTTTTATTTTAATACATAATTAACAATAAACACAATAAATTATTAGAATTTATTAAACTGCACCTTTCCTCAATAAATAAAAGAACCCAAATCCTCAAAACTACTTTAACAACAAAAATCTGAATTAAAAAATAAAAAAAAACTGGAATTTAACTTTAAAATAGTTTGTTAAAAAGTAAAAAGTGCGGGATTCTTTTATTTCTTCTTGGTCGCTCATTGTCAACACGGAACGGCGTCGTACTGTTTTCCCAGCAACCCTCGCTCGGTCTTCTTCTGTCATTCTGTTTTGGGGTCATTCTCAAATCTCACTACACACTATAAATTTCTTGTCTTCTTCTTTTTGCAAACCCCACTTCTAAATTTTCGCTCACTCCACCCTTGTCAGTATCTTCTTTCTTCTGCATTTGGTTTCCTTGTTATTATTGTTATCATTCATTCTTTCCACGATCTTTCTTCACGCTGTGGAAATATCAATAGGTCTTTTCTTCTTTCAGGATGATGGCTGCTGCTACTTTCAAATGCCAATCTACGGGACTTCACGGCTTGCCCGTTGATGCGTCCGCGCCTCGATCTTCTACAAACTTCGGAAGGTTTTTCTCAATGCGTTTCGCGTGCAACACTCGCTGCAATAAATTGCGTCACGTTCATGCATCCATTTCTCACGCCTCTCTCGTTGACCCTACACCATTCTCCATTTCCCACGACTCATCAAGTGAGAAATTATTTTTCTTGGTTTCTTTCTTTCTTTCTTTTTTTTTCTAGTTAATTGAGAGTGACCGACTTGTAATTCTATGAACTAAATTTGATATTACCGCATATATTGATTCTTGATATTCAAAATGTAATCTATGTGTTTTGATCACTGATTAAGACCGAATGTCACGGTGTTGTGACCTTGTTTGTTTTATAGCTGAGAGTGCTTTGATATTGATTCGTCACGGCGAGTCTTTCTGGAATGAGAAGAACTTGTTCACCGGATGTTGCGATGTGCCGTTGACCGTGAGAGGTGTAGAGGAAGCCATTGAAGCTGGTAAGAGGATTAGCCATATACCAGTTGATATGATTTTCACGTCTGCACTGATTCGAGCACAGATGACGGCTATGCTTGTAATGACTCAGCACCTCCAGAAGAAGGTAGTGACGCCACTTATCAAAGATTGATTGCTTCTTCCTTTGCTTGGTGAAGATTCTGTACATTGAAAAATGCTATGGCTAAATAGAAGTAGGGGTTTTACGACCAAAAACAGTCAGTATAAGTTTAACAATAAATTCAATTATTTTTAACCACTTCTTGTGGTCTACTTTGTACGGAAAAGTATTATCTGTTCTATGTAGAAATGATGCTAAACATAAAAAGGCCAGTAAACAGTAAATACTGGTATTTTGGATACCTGTAGAAGATTTTTAGAAGCTGCATTTTTTAACCTAATCTTTGTTGTATAGATTCCTATTATCATCCATAATGAGAGTGAACAGTCAACAACTTGGACTCAAGTTTACAGCGAAGAAACTACCAAGCAATCTATTCCAGTTATTACTGCTTGGGAGTTGAATGAAAGAATGTATGCAGCTATTAATCCCTGCCTTTGTTTTCTGTTCATAGGATATGTTCAATGAATTTTTGAAGGATATTCTAAAATTCTTCTTTATTCTATTTCTTCAGGTATGGGGAGTTACAAGGTCTTAATAAACAGGAGACTTCAGAAAGATATGGGAAGGAGAAAGTGCATAAATGGCGTCGGAGTTTTGACATTCCTCCTCCCAAGGGCGAGAGCCTGGAAATGTGTTCACAGAGAGCTGTTGCGTATTTTAAAGATTTTGTAAGGGTGTTGATTTCCTTATTCTTTAATGTCAAAGTTTAACATTGGATTTGTATGATCTTGCTATCTTGCTGGGGATTGAAACATTTTAAATTTCTCCGAGAGATGATTCTGAAAATAATGTGTTGTAGGTTGAACCCCAACTAAAATCAGGAAAGAACGTGATGGTTGCTGCTCATGGAAACTCATTGAGGTCCATTATAATGTATCTTGAAAGATTAACCTCTCAAGAGGTAGCATCCTGCAGTTCTTATGAATGCATCCATCTCATTTACGTAAAATTTTCTTTGGTATCAAATAACAGGAATATGATTGAACTTTACTTGTCTGTGAACAAACAGGTCATTAGTTTAGAGTTATCAACTGGTGTACCGTTGCTTTACATATATACAGAGGGGAAGTATACGAGTAGAGGAAGTCCTGTGGGGCCTACAGAAGATGGTGTTTATGCATACACTCAGGTGTGATTCCTTTGCTGGTATTTATTTACCTGGTGTTATTGGTGAGATGAAATTAACACGGAATGCTACTCAAATTAACGAGGGATCAATGCTATGTGAGGGTTGGTAATATTTAGGAAACATGAAATAGTCATCTGCTTCTATGCGTGACATATGATTGGGTCACGTGGCTTAGTGTGTTGCAGCTTTTGGATTTTTTTTCTTTTTCCTGTTGGCTAATTGTCACTTGTAAATGATCAAATTTTGTAGTTTTTTTAGTGTTCTATTTTCCCCCTGTAGTTATTGGAACCAAGTTATGTGCTATGCTAATGCAAAACATCTGCCAACGAGCGCATAGTATAGTTGTCAATGACCAAACCTTTAAGATTTGGATGTTATCTGATGACATCTGAGGTTCAATCCTCCACAAGGCCTCCCATCTCTCTTTGCTACCTAGACACTTGCTTTATGATTGTTTATTTATGTGGAATCTTATCAAGACTCATCACAAGTATCGAGTCACTCCATTTTATGCTTGTTTTTTGTTTGAGAAGTGGAAATGATCTCGATGTACTAGTTCAAGTAAAAAATCAACACCACCACACAACAAACAGGGATGGATCTAGAAAGCATGTGTGGAGGGACAAAAGTAATAAACTTGGGATCAAAATTGTATATTTATAGTAATGGGTTACGACTACAATATTTCTTTTTCACAATATAAAATTGAAAAACGACATTTCATTCCTCATTCAATCCATCCTTGACAATTTTTTCAATTGTGATTTTTGAAACGAAGCTTGAAACTTTGCATCTTAACAATGTAAAATTATAATTAAATCATTGAATGCTCACACATGGCAAAGAACAATCTCTCCCATTACCACCAAGCACCTAGATTAGCTAGTGGGTGGTTCTAGTTCAAGTAGAGGAGTGTTAACTGAGTTTGAGTTCCTTGGAATGATGCTGAATTTAATACATGGATGAAGTGTTTTATTGTTCGTGGTGATCACCCCCAGCCAACCTAGATTAGTCTAATGCCTTATGTGATGTCTTGATTTAATATCGGTGGTCCGAAATTTTGTAAGATGCTGTAGGCAATGTCATGTTTTACAGTTCGTCTTAAATTTTGCTGCTTCTGTTTACTGTTTGTGTTAAACTTTGGAATATTTCTATTTGCTGGTCAATTTTCCGGCATGTTTCTTGAGATCGGGTATATAGCCATGAATCTGGTTGTGTCTTGAAGAGATTATAGTCTAATGGAGAATTATATAATCCATTTCCTTTGGGGTTCAGTTAGTTTTGGTATTTTGTTCTTGTCCAATCAACAGCTAATATCGTTTGGTTTGGGGTTCAAAGTATATGAGGGAATACTATAATATTTTTTCTGAAATTTTTGTCTCGTCGTATTTGATATTTAGCAGATTGTGTCTTTAACTACTTGAGATATTTTTTTTCGTGAACCTATTTGATACTAGCCATGTTGTATGTTTTCATTTGTATGTACAGAGTTTAGCTGTTCACAGGCAACAGTTAGATGAAATGTCTCCTTGATCGTGCTTTTTTGAAAGATCAAAATGGTTTGCCACGATACTCGATGACAATTAGTCTATATATTGAATCCCCTTATAAGCTTGATTGATAAATTGAATGTTGATCACTGAGTATACTCATGTAAATATCTGCAGGTATAATTGTCGATATTCATTTTGGTGGATGGCTTTCGGGGTTTGACCATTCCGTGACAGTTTCAAATATGTGAACTGCATGGCAAAACATGGATCAGTAAATTTTGGTTAGAGAGAAAGTGAAAACAGGATCAGTAAATGGTAATGTAACTCTAGAAATTGTTTGTGTCGGGAGCGAACTTATGGGTGTAGTAGCTGCCATGATTTAGAACATATATAGGCAATGAATGCAAAGGAATGAGAACAATATAAATGAATTGAAGTATTTTGTCGAAACGATTGTTCATATGCTGTTGTTTTATAGGATTATGTGGCCAAGTTATAGTAGTTTTGAAGGACAAAATTAAACTAGTCAAAACTCAATTCGTGTCTGTATTTAAAAAACCCTAAATATTATTGATTAGGTCTAATAACTAGTTTTAAGACTTTGGTTTGTATGGATCTGAAAGACTCGTCATAAATTCTAGCCCCAAAGAGGTATTTATTAAAATCTTTCTCGTAATTCTCATCGAATTTAGTTAACTAGTTAACTTTTGCTCACGTGACACTATAAATTATAAGAAAAAAACTTATAAAAAGTTTCAAATATTTATTCTTTTATAATGTTGGGTAGGAATGTTAACCACAAACATTTAAATATAATCAAATTAATAGTTGTACTAATCTAAATTACTTTGAGTTTATTTTAAATTTTAAGTTAATTTTTCCATGTAGATGTCGAGTCGAGTAGGTTCGAGCTGATGTCGAGTAGTCTGGTCCCGAGTCAATGTTGAGTCGTTCGGATTCGGGTTGATGTTGAGTCGTCTGGGTCTGGGTTGATGTCGAGCCTAGCAGGCCTGAGTCGATTTCGAGTCGAACAGGCTTAGACCGATGTCGAGTTGAGCGGGCTCGGGTCGTTGTCGAGTCGAGCAAACCCGTACCAATATTGAGTTAAGCGGGCATGGGCTGATGTCGACCTAAGCTGGCTTGGATTGATGTTGATTCTAGTGAGTTTGGGCCAATGTAAAGTCGAGTGGGCTCAAGCTATATCGAATTGAGCGGGCCCAAGCCTATGTCGAGCTGAGCAAGCTCGGGCCGATGTCGAGTTGTCCAAGCCCAGGCCGATGTCGAGTCGTCGGGGCTCGAGTCGATATCGAGTCGTCCGGTCCTAGGCCGATGTTGAACCGAGCGGTTCGGACCAATGTCGAGCCGAGCGGTCCGACCGATGTCGAGCCGAGCGGTCCCGGACCGATAACAAGCCAAGCGAACCTAGGTCGATGTCGAACCGAGCAGACCTAGGCCGATGTTGAATCGTCTGGGCTTGCCTAAGTAGATGTCATATAAAAATGAATTTAATGTAATTGACAAAGTGAATTTAATCTACTTTAAATGGATTTAAAAAAAATCCAAATAAATTTGATATCATATAAAAAATCCAATGAATTTTGTAAAATCCAATCCATTATTTATATTGAACCATTTCAAAAATAATAGCCCTAACCAAAGGAAATGGTTAATTTTATTTTATATTTAATTTCTATTCAATTTTGCTATACTGATCAAATATAACTATTGTTGAATTTTATAAACGTATTAATATGAACATCCGTAGAGTAACAGGCCATAAATCGTATACCAAAATGCTCCAGCAAAACGCCATTCAAATATAAAGTATAAAAGGTGGGCAAAAAATCCAAATTACAAAATCCAATCCATAATGATCCAAATTCATATTAGTTTTAATTTATTTAAATGAATTTATCTCAAATTCAAATTCAAATCCATATTTTTGTATTTTAAATCCAATCCATTTAAATGAATATGGATTAGATATGGATTGAATATATTTTTGGATTATCCAAATTGCATTTTGGGTTGGATTTTGACTTGGCCCGATCTAGGTAGAGCCAAGACAGTCTGGGTCCAGATTGAGCAAAGTCGGCCCAAGTCCACATCAAGCTGAGTCGTTCGGGTCCAAGTCGAATCGAGTCGGTATGGATCAAAGTCGACCAAGTCGTTTCGGACCAAAGTCAAGCTGAGTCAACCCTGGGTCAAGTCCAGCTGAGTGGCCGATATTGAGTCGATACGAGTCGTTCGGAGTCGATATCGAGCCAAGTTGGCCCAGGCCAATGTCTACTCGAGTCGATTCATGCCCATGTCGAGCTGAGTCTTTCGAGTTCCATATGGAGTCGAGCGGGCCCGGGTCGATATCCAGACGACCAAGCCAAGGCTGATGTCGAACCAAGCAGACCCAAGCCGTTGTCAGGATCGTCAAAGCCCGGGCCAATGTCGAGCAGAGCAAGCCAAAGCCGATATTGAGTCGAGCGGACCCGGGAAGATGTCGAGTCGAGCAGGCTCGAACCGATGTTGCGCAGAGCAGGCATGAATCGATGTCGAGTCGTTCGGGTCCGGGTTGTTGTCCAGTGTCCGAGCCTGAGCCGATGTCGAGTCGTCCGGGCCGTTGGCTATTTCAAGCTAAGCGGGCCAAGGTCGATACTGAGCTGAACGGGCCCGGGTCAATGTCGAGTTGAGCGGGCCCGGGCCGTTGTCACATCGAGCGAACCAAGACTGATGTCGAGTCGTGCGAGCCCGAGCCAATGTAGAGTCGTGTGGGCCCGGGCCAATGTGGTGTTGTGCAGGCCCGGGCCGATGTCGAGTCTTATGGGTCCGAGTCGATGTCTCATGGGCCGATCTGGAGTCGTGCGGGCCCAGACTTATGTCGAGTTGTCCGGTCCAGGGCCTGATGTCTATCTGTCCGGGCACGGATCAATGTCGAGTTGTTCGTGCCTAGGCTGATGAGTCGTCCAGACCCGAGCCGATGTCCATCGTTCGGGCTTGGACCAATTTTAGGTCGTCTGGGCCTGGTGTCGAGAAGAGCAGGTTCGGGCCGTTGTCACGCCGAGCAGACCAAGACTGATGTCGAGTCGTGCAGGCCCGACCTGATGTCGCGTGGTGCAGGCCCGGGCCGATGTTGAGTCGTATGGGTCCGGACCGATGTCGAGTCGTACGAGCCTGGGCCGATCTGGAGTCGTGCGGGCTCGGTCCCATGTCAAGTCGTACGGGCCCGGGCCGATGTCGAGTCGAGCAGGCCCGTGTCGTTGTCATGTCGAGCAGACCAAGACTGATGTCCAGTCGTGTGAGCCCAGGTCCATGTAGAGTCGTGCGGGCCTTGATTCATACGGGCATGGGCCGATGTCGAGTTGTACGGACCCGTACCGATGTTGAGTCGTACAGGCCAGGCTGATGTTGAGTTGTCCGGTCCCGGACCTGATGTCGAGTCGTCCGTTCTTGGGCTGATGTCGAGTTGTCCAGATCGTCCAAACCCGAGCCAATTTTGAGTCGTCTAGGCCTGGGCCGATGTCGAGTCATTCGAGACCAAACCGATGTCGAGTTGTTTGGGCTCAAGATGTCGAGTGGTCCGGGCCTGGGTCAGTGTTGAGCCGAGTTAGTCCGCATCGATCCAAGATATCAAAATGAATTTAATGTATTTGAGAAAGTAGATTTACTCTAATTAAAAAAGTGGATTTAATCCACTTTAAATAGATTTTAGAAAAATCCAAATAAATTTGATCTTTTCTAATCCATTTATTTGGATTTTAAATTCAAACCATTTATTTGGATTTGATGAAAAATCCAATGCATGACCACCCCCACATATTAGAATTATAATACGATGACATAAATTTAAATTAGTGATTTGATCCAATTTCAGTGCGACCGGACAGAAGAGGGTAAGTTTACCAAAGGTCTTTGGTTAGTACAAACTAAAAGACTGAAAGAAAAATCACTAACATAATATAATACTCAATGGCAATTGTAAGCCATCTTCCAATAACTAGGCAAGAAAAGTAAAAGTTCAAGCATCCTAAGACTAAGACAAATGGACAATCCATCGCAGAGTAGATAATACTGAACGAAGACAGTGTCAATGCCCAAATAAAAAAATTATTGCTCCAGGAGGCACCATCTTCATATTTTAACCCATTCCATATGATACTTCTAGTAGTACGGCATGTAACGATTTGGCCTCCTAAACCTAGGAACCTTCCTGCAGGATATTTGATGTAAGTGAAATAAAAATAAAAACATCAAGCAAAACTATGCTCACACCATATGCAAATTGAGATGTGGGGTGCAACATACCCATATCCATAAGGGGAGAAAAAGTAAGGAGGAGTATATGGCCTCCTGAAGCCATATGCCATGTAAGGATTAAACCGTCTAGGTCGATGTTGTTTCATTCCAGGGACATTGGTCCTCTTAGGCAAAACCTATAAATACAAGTATCCAAATGATTAAATGCTACTAAATTAAATTAATAATATATTGGCTGATTGAAACAATAGTATCCTAGTTCAAATAATAACTCAATGGACACAGCGTACCTTCAGTTGCCGGCCATGCAGTTCAGATTCATTCAAGAGGATAGCCTCTTGAACAGCTTCAACTTCAACAAATTCCACATAAGCGAAACCTTTAGGCTGGCCAAACTTGTCTGTCAGGATAGTGACCCTGTTAACAGTACCACAGGATTGAAAGTGTTGCTGAACTTCTTCTGGTGTGCATGCATAATCAACCTGCACCACCCAAATCAATTTCAAGGGATTTTGATGTCGGTAATATCATGTTAATCAAAAAGGGGCTTACACTTGAATCAGTATCATAAAAAAGAAACTAGATTCCCGATTTACATCATTACATCATATATATCACATTGTTCCAGTAAAAAATTATAATATTACACTTAGAAAAACTGAAAAAAATATAAAAGTTCATAACTTAATTATGATCTATTTAACTTGGAATTGCATAAATTACAAAGGACAATTCATTTAAGAAACTCTGGAGCATAATTTTTCCTTCAATTCTATCTCCGCATTATTACCTTTTCTATTGAAATCTTTACATTACTATTTTTGTCTCTAACATTATACCTCTTCAAAAGAATGGTTGACAGATCACCCTCTGACTAAGACAAACGTCAGTGCAACTCATCAACAGAAATATGTATTTACCAACTCCTCAAACAACAGAAGAATTCACCAGTTCTTACTTCGTAAACCTTTCAATCTAATCGGCCACCCTCTTAGATCTCAAACAATTATTATTTATAACTGCAACATGCAGAGACAAGCATCTTCCCAACTCCTTAAACGTCAGAAGAATTTCAACATTTCTAACTCTATAAACCACCCATTCCTATCAACAGGACGTCCAAAACACAAAACCTTACCAAGCTATGCACCCTATTTATGTAACTTTAATTTATGTCCAGAGTCATTTTACAGGCTCTTCTCAAACTTACGATAAAACCCTTTCCTTCTACTCCTTGGTTTCAGCCTCCTTATAGCCATTTACAATAAACCCTTTTTTCTGGTATACAAGTTACTCCCAAGAATGGCCAAGGAAGTAATGCATCACCAGTAAAGGATGTACAAGAAAAGCCTAAACATATTGGTCATAATTCTAACTTTTTCTGTAAAAATTTCACTATTATAATTTTGCAAGATGGTATAGAAGAGAGGGAAAAAGAATGCAAAATAATTATTCACTTGAAACTCAATGATTTTTGAAAACACTTGAAATGAGAAAGAAAATACCTAAATACCAGTTGGTCTAATTTTACAGTGATGAAAAAAATATGAGATAAAAAAGACAGCAGGCAAGCTGCATGCCAATGGGCATGCTGACCAAATGGAACACAACAAAGGTACTACAGACCTCACGGCAATCAACAATAGGGCTCTAAGACTAGGATTGCAAGCCCAGCACTTACAGAATGTTCTTCCAAAAGAACCACAAGCTGTCTCCTCCAGGAGTGAAGTTGATGCATCTTTAACACATTCTACTCCAGCTGTACCAGTTTCATCCATCCATGAAATGCCACTAATATTTTCCTCAACATATTTTTTTTCCTCTTCTATTTACTCATTTCTTCTTTTTTCTCAACTTGATCTACTTTTCTTTCTGTATAATGTTTTTTTTCATCTTTTTTCCCTTTTTCTTTTCAGAAACTTAGTTTTTTCCTCCTCAATCTTTTGTCTTTGTTTTCCTTCATGCATCTTATTAAATTTCATAAGCAAAATATACTTTCTTTTTTCCCTCTAGAACAACCCTAAGAGACACCAATCACATTGTCCCACACACAAAACATACAATGCATCCCAGCGCTAATTATAGAACCTGAGTAATAAGAATGACCCTGCGATCATAGTCAGACAAAAGTCAAACCCTGTCTCCGAATATTAACAGTATTCACTCCAAAACAAAAAGAATATGCATTTTCAAATATATCATAATAAAAGAATACAATGCAAAATGAAAGAAACATCTAGAATTCAGTGCAAGACCCATTCAACAAAAGTTTCTATTGAAAGAACTAAAAGAATTACAGAATGCTTCAAAACCAGGCCAAATTAATAGATAGCCTAAGTCAGGACACTTATGTTATCCCTAGTGATAAACAAGGGCAAGAAGTTTAAAATTTTAGAATTATCAAATGTCAATCAAAAAGGACAGTCCGATGAAAATAACTACATGAAGGTGAAGGTTTGCTAAATACTTTATATGAAATCTTTCATAGATCACGGCTAATTTCAACATAGCATTGGCAATAAAACATTAAGAATGGGAAAAAAAATGTTTCAGGAAGCTCTAAAGAAACTACTCAATGAAACTCAAATTTCATATTTGATAGACTTATTTTATTTTCTAGTGGATTTGGATGACAGACTCCAATTACTAAGATCTCTTGCATGTTTTTCACTACTTTTTCCTTGTATCACAGACAACTAGATCCAAATTTATGAGCCCTATCACTGGTCTATGGAAAAAGCACCAAGATGAAATATCTATCCAACTTAAACAGTTAATGGATGATAATACTATTCACTCCTAGATTGCATGAAATATCAAATATGTAATCCATGTATAATTGATATGCATAATACACAATAGAGCGGGACTCTAGGCACAAAGAAACTGAAACATAATGCCATTGCCAAGTATAATCATCTCCACAATTTCACATTGGCATGACATTTAAAGTAACCCTTACATACGAGTAATACCTAGTGTACCACATCCACATCTAAAATTGGAAATTATAAATTTGATATAAAAAACATCATATTATTTACTTAGATGACCGCTATGTACTTTTAGTTCAAATTACTTGAGACTGAAAATTTGATAAAAAGAGCTTAAGAGATGTGTTATCTCCTAGCTGATAAGAAAAGGCTATATCTAGGTAATCAATGCCAATAAGTAAAAACAACATTTTAGGACAGACTACTTGACCAATCTAAACATGTTTAAGTTGTATAACCAAGATAAATTATTCTATCAAAATTAAAAGATTATAACCACTGCCCTGGTGTGCCACGTTGTCTTAATTGATCTGATTAAAATAATTAATTTTACAATTAAAGTGGAACATTTATAATCAAGTTTGGAATGATAAGTGAATAAATAACAAACTGAAAGTTAAGTTATTGCAAATTACAATTTCCCGATTACGAAAAGTGTTTCACAATTGTGAAACTTGGTTACAGAACCCATCAAGAGTGTATTGAATATTATATTGCACCAAATAACGTAGGATTAAGATATTTTTGACAGTAGAAGACTCATAAAACAGGATGGGGAAATTAAACCACTCACAAACACCATGTCTCTATGTGTGTGTCTAAATAAACTAATATTATTTTACAGCAATGCATAAAGACCACAGACCAGTTATAGGTAAAATGTAAATGGTTCTTGCAATTTTTCTGACCGATTCATACTTGGTTAGGTGGTTTAATAGCTAATATGTAAGCTATCAGTTCAAAGGCTGGACCTAACAATTTGGTAGATCAGTTTTTGGTTTTAGGTTATCTAATCAATCCAGTCGGACTGTTTCAACATACTCAACTTGAGTTAAATAGGACTAATAAATACTCAATATAGTTCGTATTAACCAAATCAGGTCCTGTCATTTAGTTGATTAGGAAAACGATTTTGTACCCAACTAAAAAGAGTAGACGGATGGATGCAAACTTACACATAAAAAGGCAGAGAAGGGAAATCATGATTCAAATTGAAAAACTAGTGATAATAAAAAAAAGGATAGGATGTAATTCATACATTGCCGACAAAAACAGACCGAGAATCTGCCTCCTCCTTGTTTGCCTGAGAAGCAGCTGCATTAGCAGGATCTGCAAAAAGTATTCAGTCTTGAAGTTTAAAAAATGATGGGAACTGTCTTTAGATAGTAGTCACACGATTTGGTAAAAACAATAGATTTCACAAAATATAGTTCAGCAAAAGGCATTGTGTTTTACCAAAATTTTAACCGCAGTCAAGGAAGTATACAAATAAGAATAATTCAAATAAAATTACCTTGACTAGAAACTAAGAATTAATCATAGTTAGCAATGGCAAATAGTGAAGTGGGGGACAACTGCAAAAAAACAGTATAGTGGTATAGCACATTGCGGCATAACTGCTATGGTCCGCTACTCGAATTTGAAACTTTGATCTCGAATACGAGTTTTAAGAGATTTTTATTCAAGCTCTGGTGTTTTTAGGTTGTATCAATACATCAAATTTACTGAAAACCTGGTGAGTTTTAGGTTTTATGAACAATAATGATAGATGAGATTGAAGAGGTTATTGTTCAGGTTCTGGTAAGTTTTAGGTTTTATCAATAATCGCATTCTTTTAATTTTAACAGAAGAGTTAACGTTCCACAAAAAGAAAGAATCGCATAAAGATGATAACGAAAGTACTCTCAAGCGATCAAACCGACAACAAGATTTGAAGAAGATCCGATAACAGCAAGATGAGAAAACTCGAGGATCAGTTCGAAATAAAAATGAATAGTGACTAACCAAAAGATGATAAGATAAAATTGATGAATTGAACTAAGGATAATGAAAAGATGTAATGAAAAACCTTGAACGCTACCAATTTCCTTCTCGACCTTAGCTTGCATCTCGCGAAGCGCTGCGGCTTCCTCTTCCATCTCCTTCAATCGGCGCTTCATCTCGTCTAGCTCCTTGACGGCAGCGTCATCATCGGCGGCGGACATGTCAACATCCCCTTCCATCTCACCCTCGTCGGGAATCTCTCCTCCGTACACCTCATGCTCTTCCTCCTCCATCTCCCGATTCTACAAAACCCAACGCAACAAAGCCTTTTATCTACCCTACACCTCCCTGCCAACAACACGATTGTTGGAATGAAAACTAGGGTTCTTCTTGATTATTATTTATAATTCTTATACATTCTACGTGTTTGATTTGGGAAATTACACGAGAGCACTGTGTTGTGTTACCGCCTGGACGAGTTTAGAGTGGTATTTTTACTACGATTTTAGCACTTACAATAAATTTTTATTTTCATATAATTAAATCAGAATATATAGTATATTCAAATATATGATATTATAAGTATATATCTGTAATAAAAAATAAATATTCTGTATAATAAAAAATTTGTTTGTTATGTGAGGTTGATTTTATTTATTGATATATTTTAAGAAAATCTTTTAAAGATTCAAATTAAAGATGTAAGTTATAAAAAATATCAAGCATACTACACATAAACCATAAGATAATTCACATAATTAGAATAGCATAGATAGATTGTGTATGTGAAGGGGAAATTTATTTAGAATATCTAATTAATTAATAGAATAAAGAGATACAAAGTATGTTATCTTTTACATTAAAAATTAGTTACTAGTTATTGAAAATAAAACTTAATATATATATATATATATATATATATATATAAATTAGTTAGTAGTTATTGAAAAAAATTAGGCATGTTTTTTTTTTAAATAAAATTAATATGAAGAGGCTTAAAGATTTCATCTCTTATACTTTTAGCAAGATTTCATCTCCTATACTTTTTAGCTATATTGTTCGAGTGTTTTATATAATATTTAAATGATATGTTTTTAAAAAAGATAAAATCATCTTAGTTTTTTTCTTGTATAAGTTACAAATCTTTCTTTGAGTTATATCTCACCACTTAAGCAATTTCATGTTGCTTGAACGATGTATGATGATGAGTGTAAATTGATACAAACCAAGTATTTATGAAGATGACCAAAGCACATGGTGAGCAGTTATCTCAACAAACCATTTAAGATCCCACCAAGGATCTCATGGATCCGACAAGAGGAGATGGACATAAATCAGAGCACTAATTGTTCTTTCTTTTGGTTTTCATAAGAGATAAAATATGTTGTAAATAATTTTGAGCTCACTTTTAGGTCCAAATAGCAAAAATATGCTAGAATAAGGTGTCTTTAGCATAATAGGGGTATAGTTAACATTTTAACTTGTTCCTAATCCTTTTTGAAAGAGTTTTGACTTAGTTTCTATGAGGACAAACTTATGATGCGAGTTTGACTTAGTCAAATCCTAAAACAGTCATTTTTTCCCATTTTCTCATCCTATCCTCTTTGCTTGTTTTGGAATGCTCCTTCCCCTATAAATAGGAGGCCTAACCATTGTATTTTACAAGTTGAAATTAATAGTAGAATAGTTACTCTGCACAAATTGTGTGAGGTGTTAGTGAGACTTGTTCCTCTTAACCCATAGAATAATTTATGTAGTTCACATATCTTCAAATCCCATATATTTTATAACATCTACATATTCTATATATTAGATTAATTATTACATTGTAGATTGTAGAGATGTAATATTATTACATAAATTGAAGCATTCTTTAATCAACAATCCCCTTCTAATCCTTCTTGCAATTTCAACAATAAATCTCTATAAAGTCAATTATATATCGATAACATTTTTCCTTCAACCATCCACTTAAGAGACAAAAGAAAATAAGAAATAAAATTCAAGTAAAACTAATTATGCTTACCAAATTAAAACTTTAATTAATTCAAATCAAACTATACTCCTCCAATTTCTAAAGATCTTAATTTGACATAATCCGAATTAGAGTCTATTTTATTGTAAAGAAATAAAAGTTTAGAAATATAAAAATGTTAGAAATAAAATAAAAAATAAATTTCTAACATCCATTTAGAAACTTCCATTTTTTATGATTCTAAATCTATTATTAAAATAATGCCTGAGTCTTTTATTTATATATAAACTAAGAAACCAATCAAAATATTATATCATAAACCTAAATTGCTCTTAAGTGTCTCCCATTCTAATAAACACTTTATATTAAGTGGTTGATTTGAAGAAAAAGGATATATAGACGAAATTATTGTAATAAACATGGAGTGATAGGTAAGTTGATTTTGATAATATCTTTTAAAAGATACATTAAAATGAAGATATAATTGATAAATTGAGGTCTATTTGAGAGACAATTGAAGTTAATTTATGTGGAAGAAATAATGTGTATGCATTTGCGTGAAGGGACAGTAGCAGCGAGAAATCCGCAACGCGTAGAAGGGTGGTGCGATGGGTGGAAAGTAAAATCGAAAGAGCTGTCCTCAACAACCGATTCACTCATCTTCAAACACTCTTTATGCAATCAAACCAACTAACTTCTCATTTCCAACTCATTCCAGCACGTGCCACCTGACACGTGTCCCACCCCTCAACATTTCCCTTTGATTGATAGAAAAAGGCAATCACAAAAAGAGTGTCACCTTTAATTTGTTTTATTTTGAGTTTTAAGCTGAAAGGGAAAGAAACGGTGAGAAAGAGAGTGGAAATGGCAGGTGCAGGTGCAGGAGGAGGCTATGGGGACGCCAACCAGAGGATAGACTACGTCTTCAAGGTGGTGCTGATTGGTGACTCTGCGGTCGGGAAGTCGCAGATTCTAGCCAGGTTTGCGAGGAACGAGTTCAGCTTGGACTCAAAGTCCACCATCGGTGTTGAATTTCAGACGCGCACTTTGCTCATCGATCACAAGACCGTTAAGGCTCAGATCTGGGACACTGCGGGCCAAGAACGGTACTCTAACTTCTCTTCCAACTACCTCTTTTCCTTTTCCATATTTTCTTCACTCTTAGCTTCGCTTTCAATCTGTTATCCGCGCCACCGCCTCGTTTCGCGCGTGATCTCATCGCCGCCGCCAGCGATCCTCTCCTAACTAACCTTATCATCACTATCACGTTCTGGATTCGCGACTGAAGCAGCGAAACAAATAACACGCGCTATTCAACAGCATGTGCTAGGTTTAGTTTCGGGATTTTACCACGAAACAAGGAAAATTGCTAATTCGCACGAATTTGTGTTGGACGAACACTTGACATCACTTGTCTCCGTGATTTCCGTTAAGGATCAAGAAAACAGTGTTTCTTAATTTTCAATTTATGTAATTATATTAAAATATAAAATATCATCGAACGTGTGTATCAACTCGTGTGAAACGGTATCAGTTAAACCGGTAGTTTCGAGTTCTAGGTATGTTAGTCTAACTCATGTCCGGAGAGCCTTGATATTCAGATTGTAATTATGGTTACAATCATGGCTGCGGTGTGGTCGCGACTGTCGTTGATACAGTCAAAAGTTGTGGACAAATATTGTGATATGTTGCAAAGACCTGAAATCTTGATTTTGTGGCTAGAGTTATGATTGCGGACCCATTTTACAATCTTGGCTGTGAATTAGAATCAGTTATGTGTGTTGATGATTTTAATTATGGCTGTGCTCTTCTTGGTTACCGAAATCGTGGGGATTTTGTCAATTACCCAAGTGAGTTTTTTTTTTAAGTTTGCAACGTTTTTTTTTTTTCGTGAGAAACTGCTGTGGAACGAGTTTATGGTTACAATGCCATTGTCTTGCATCATTTATTTTGTTAATGATGTAGTTATTAAGCAAAACTCAAAGCTATATATAATCCCATTAGATTTAAGTCTGCATTTCTCATTGCTGCTTTTGTGTTTCTTCATTCTGGTAAATCTTAGCTGCTATTGTCTAAGTATTGATAAATTTATGGATCAACTTCACCGGAATTGATATTGATGCCTTTTGATTAATTGTTCGTTTCATAAAGATGTTGACTTTCTTCCTACTCGATTTATAACATTCTATATTCTCAAACTATGTGACAACAATTTTTCTAAAGGAAAATGAATTCCGAATTTGGAACACATTTGATATTATTATCGGAGGAGATTCCAACTGAATGAAGTTTTTGTAGTGCATGAATTATTGCATAAGTTTAATGTAATACGATATCATGTTTAACAGAGTTTAGAGGAATAAGTTTGTTTACATTGTTAAGGCAGAGAAATAGAATCTCGTCATATTTCCCATTCTCAACTAGTCAACTAGATGTCAATATTCTCCTTTTATTGAGCTCTTAAAATAACAACTGATTTTTCCAATATGGACTACACCAAACCTCAGTTTTAAAATCTTGATATCTAGCACAGATATAAACACAGAAGAACCTGTGACAGACAATCCATGGACAGTCGATGCACATGCTTCATATGTGAAGAGTGCTTTGGGTATCGTATTGCATAATTTTTTCACACTATAAATTGTACATACCAACATAATTAGTTTGGACATGTTTTCATGTTTCTGACTTATTTGTTATGAACCGTGTAGAATAGAGATATATTTTCTTGCATGGAAATTATATCTATTTAGTGTTTTTTCTCCTCATTTATTAGTGTTATGTATTTATTGGTTCGAATGATTGACTTACAAAGTACATCAAATTTCAGTTTACCCTTATATATCAATGGTTTATGATACAGGTACAGAGCAGTTACAAGTGCATACTACAGGGGTGCTGTGGGGGCAATGTTGGTTTATGATATCACTAAACGCCAAACCTTTGATCACATACCCCGCTGGTTAGAAGAACTGCGCAACCATGCTGACAAGAATATAGTCATCATCCTCATAGGAAACAAATGTGATCTTGAGAACCAGCGTGATGTACCCACCGAGGATGCAAAAGAATTTGCTGAGAAAGAAGGGTTGTTTTTCCTAGAGACCTCAGCACTAGAAGCAACTAATGTTGAAACAGCCTTTGTAACTGTCTTGACAGAAATATACAACATTGTCAACAAGAAGAATCTAACTGCTGATGAAAATCAGGGAAATGGGAACTCCGCATCTTTGTCTGGCCAGAAGATTATCGTTCCAGGCCCTGCACAGGAACTTCCTGCTAAGAGGAATATGTGTTGTCAAGCATCTTGACTTTATTTATAATTAGTTTATATTTAGTGTATCTCATGGTTGTTTCGTTTCTTGTTACCAAATTTTAAAGGTTTGGCTAATTGCTTTTTGTACATTTAAATTTAATTTGTTTGGGTTGCCGACTAAACCACTAAAATGGAGTAAATATAAACTGCTGTTTTGTTTTTTCTTTGTATAAGTTTTTGGTTCGATATATACGTGATTTTTGTAGGTAAATTGGTTGGAGTTGGAATGTTATGGCATTTAACGATGTCATCATTCTTGCTTTTATAGTTTGACATGGCTGCACTGCAAAGCGATCATGAACTTGCGTACAAGGTTCCTTCATAAATTCAGGACCAACGTTATCAAGTGTGTTAGATGATTACGACAGAGCTACCGAATATTGACTTAGCGATGTGCTAATCATAATATTAACGATCTTGAGACATGTGTGTGCAGACAATGGGTTTATCAATTTTAGATTTTGATAAATTAAATGTCAAGGAATTGAAGTTGAAAAACATTGATTTGTTTAAAATGATATTAAAAACGACCCGGAATTCCAGGAGCTAATCCAAAATCACCTACTCGATTGACAGGCATAGCTTTTGTAGCTGCTTTATCTGTCTGAAGTCGTTTTTGTATGAATAAATATAAAGGGTGATTGCTTCTAAAAATTGCAGTTATTACAGTAAAATATGTAGTCATATAATTTAAATCAGAATTAATATGTTTGATCATTCACTAAATACAATGAATTTAATTTTGTTCTTTATTATTCATTTATTAATAACGTGACATGCAATTAAATGGGTTGTCACATCATTTCAAAATAATAACAGAGAATTGGTATCTCTCTATATATAGAATCATTAACCAATATAGATCATTTTAACTTTTACATCTTTGGTAAAAAAACTACAACTAAATCAATTAAAAAATGACTATAAATAACTATTACAAGTTAACAATACTATTATATGACAATTTATATTTGATCAAAATGGTAAATTTCATAAATTATAAAAAAGTTAATTTATGAGGATCAAAACAATCTTTTTTTTAAAAGATCAAAACTCATTTTGTTTTCACATAATACAAAAATTGTGTAGTCTTTAAATTTAAATGACTCAATTCGCTTATCCAACCTAGTCTAATCTAATTATAATTAGGTTGAGTTGGATTTAATTACTAAATAAAAAAATATGTAAACTCATTCCAATCACACAATTAAATTTAATTGGATTAATTAAATAATTAGACTAAATTATCGAACCTACTTACACACGGCAACCGCAATACTAACTGATTTCAATTAGGAGCAACATAGTACGTTAAACAGAAAAGTGTTCCAGACAACGCAGTATGGTACTATTAATTTAACCAACTAAAGCATTAGTATTAGGTTTAATAATTTAATTATGATCAAACCTATATCAATAAAATAAAATAAGATAATTAAATAATACATAAGCAATAGTTATGTTAGCTGATGGAAAAATTGTTAAATAATTTTGGATTTCATTTCCGTTAAGTAATAAAGTGCATCAGAGTTCGTCCAAAATTGAGCAGTTTACATGATAGCGCAGGGAGTAAACATTCAAAATTTTAACATCACATGGCTTCTAAACCGTATAGCAAGAGTTTCAAGAAACAATTTATGAAACCAAAACAATAGAATAATACTATTGATACAAATATGGACCAACGTCTATCTTTGAAAATAATGACGAGTTTAACAAAACAAGAAATTTTCACTAACGTTTCATAGGTGAAGAACAAATCACCATTTCTGTAAATGAAATAACATAATATTGGTTACAACAGAGTAAAGAATATCTGTTAAGTAGTGACCCTTAACCCGGCAGCTTTCACACCATCATTGTCATAATTTTTACTGCTTTACTCTTGCACGGCTCCTATTTCTTCCTCATTATTAGAGGATTTGTCGACATGCCCAGATGAACCATTTCCATTGTCAAAACGTATTAAAAGCCTTTCAAGTAGTTCTTGGCAGTCCGTTGCAGTAACCATCACAGACAATCTCGCTCTACCCCTCCAGCATCCAATGGCTATCGTTGACTCATCCACTCGGAGAGACTCTACAGCAACTGTGTTTCCTGGAGAAAAAGGCCGTATAAACAAATATATTGATGCCAATGGGAATTAAATTATCTATGGCGTGGTGATACATACCTGTACCCAGAATTACCACACAACAGCCGGGCAATAGGTTTGCTGCCTTTTCACCGAACTTTGCATCAGCAAAATCTTCAAATTTTACTTCTTTGTTCTGCAGAAGATGCTTGAAGTCTGCGGGAGAAGCATGCAGAATCTGTTTGGTTATGTATGGGAGAATAAGGGGCAATCCTTCAGACGATATCCGGAAAGCACACGGTGCAGAGCTACCTTCTCGTGCTGTCTGTCTTTCCTGTAAGATCAAAGTATATTATAATGGGTCATCAAAATTGATCAAAGCTCATTTATCACACATAATTTAGGACCGATCATTTACAACAAAATGATATTGATTGTGTCAATACCAGGATGATCCAGGAAGAAATTGTTTTTGTAAAACAGTTCTACATGCATTATTTTCTTAATATAACAAAATCAAACCTTAGCATCATATGTCAAAATTAATGAGCAGATGACTCTAACTCATCAATAAAAATCAACATCAACATGAACTCAGAAACCGAGTCAACAAAACAAAAATAGAAATGCCTAGGTACTAGAGCCTCATTTCCCTCTTTTAACATCAAATGTCAAAAAATTATACAATTTACTTTTACTAATCAAATTCTGACTAAATTTGCCTTCCAGGACTAGATTGATCACCTATGACTGAACGACTATCTACTTAACTATGTTTTTGGATAGCTTTCAATAAGAAATTATGTACATCAACATGAATTATTCATACAATTAGTAGCATGGAGGATAAATAAATCAATCACATAAAATACTAGTCCGAAGAAAAACAATATCTTTCAATTCAGAATAAAATATACTTACAAACATCTTCAGGCCAATTGAGGTTATTTTAAGTTGCTGCCCAACTTTGAAGTTCAGCTCAAGAACATCCTTGACAGACTTGGAGATATAATAAATTCTTTTCACATGATTTGTATCACTATTTCTTGTAACAAGGTGATTGTTGAATGGAAAACGCTCATCAATTCCATAAAAATCCCTTATACTATTAATTATTGTTTCATCTTTGAAAAAGACAACAGGGTCAACACCCCTCCATTTCCCCTGAATTTGTAGCTTTCTCTTGCCTGCAACCCTCTTCATCGGGTTTTGTACATTATCAGGCACTAGAGTTTCCTTGGTATTCTGTTCTTCACGTGTATCAGGATCATCTTCCATATCTTTGGTATTGGGTTCATTGTCTACATTTTCCTCTGAAACTGCTTTCAAGTCTTCACCTTCCATATCTTCGGTATTGGGTTCATTGTCATCTACATTTACCTCTGAAACTACTTCCAACTTTTCTTCACGTGCATCATCAAGACTCTGGTTTGCTGGTTCTACACATTGGTCGTCAATTTTTATTTTTGTTTTTTCTGGAATTACTGAAAGAAAGAAAACAATTAAAAACCTATTCTGGCAAGCAAAGAAAGGTTTGTGACAAAATGAACATAGACAAGGAAGAAAGGGAAACTTGGAATCATTAGAAATGGAAACTAATAAAAAAGTCAGAGAGTGAAACAAATGTAGTCATAATAAGAAAACTACCAGGTAGAGGAGAAACTTTTTGCAGAACAGCAATGAAGAAGGCTCCGGTATTCTGATCATGAGGCACTATCCTCATACAATGCTCTAGAGGGAAATCAGAAACTTCCTCATCAGATTCAGACATCACAGGATTTTGTACTGGTTGAACACCATCTCCGGCGTTTTCATTAATACCATTAGTAACATCCTCCACGTTAACATTACAACTACTATCGACATCACGATGACCTCTACCAGAAGGAAACATACTGGAAAGAACTGCACTTCTACGAAACTTAGGAACATCATTATACGAGACAAACCAGGTGCCCTTGTCATATACCTGCATCTCCGACCGAACACACATTTAAAAAAATCTTAATGCACGCAGCTACAAAACAAAGTTAACCTCTTCTATATTTGAAACACAAGCAGGACCAACACATCTATTTAGAATACATGTTCAAGTAGGATAAACTTCAAATTTTCCGTTTAGAAAGTTTAAAACTTGATTGGGGGTTATTGGGGGTATAACTTCACAGAACTTCCAACAGATCAAAATCAATTAGAAGAAATTTGATTTGAAAGAATTCACAATCAGTCACATTCCAAAAATGAATAAATCAGTAAAACAGCATTTCAAGTCCATCAAATCCAAATAGCAAGTAATAACATCTATAACTGATGAAGCAAACAATTTCAGCATAGCAGTCCTGGATTGGTATTAGAAGAGATACAGCTGCTTGGCCACACCAAGTTTTTTTACCCACAGCTGCCGTAAGAAAGTAAACTACGTTGGAACAGAGGAAAATAAGAAAGCTAACCACCCTTCATATTAACAACTCACATGATATAAGAGGGCATTGTCTCCAAGAGAATCCACAAAAGATGAGATACGTACACTAAAACTTTGGCATGTATAGGTAAGGAACAAAATTCTTTCTTAAAATTACATATTTTCTCCAAAACTACAACTCCTTAATTAAATAAATGGTAAGTTGGTCACAGCAAACACACCTTCCATCTCTTGAGACCTGGCCGACGAATAAGTTGTGGAAGCTCACTAGAGACATCAACAAGTTTAACAGAACCTCCACACCTACGCAAAACCTGCAACATGACAAAAAATGTTGAAAGATAGAAAGGACTAAGCGGAGCTTCATTTTATATTCCCATTCGTCATTTTTTAAAACAAAAATTGTTTTTTTATGAAAAAAAAATCCAAAAAAGTTTAGTACCTTTTCTACATATCTAGAAACTAGAAAGAATAGGTTTCGAAAAAGCAAAAAGAAAAATTGTATTTTGAAAAAGTGCTCCCTAAAGAAACTTATCAAAATGTACCCAAAAGTTAAATGACCATGAATAATGTCAATATTAATCTTTGAATCTTGACTGCAAGTTACAGGTACCCATACAAACCATGGGAGTGCCCAATTACGTGTTTGACATGTTTTTTCTTAAATTTTCAAAGAGAGCATGGCTCAACATGGCTTACAAACTATGTACTTAAAAAAGGGCAGCTCATTGTCATTACCTAGCCGTTTCTCTTTTCATTTCTAGGAATCTTGACTCAACCCCAGAATCTTTTCAGTGACATTAGTCACTTGTGAGGTCATATGGCTAAAACAACTACTCAAAGAACTTAAATTTGAAGAAAGTTCTCGAATGCATATGTGATAATCAGGCAACATTACACATTGCCTCTATCTTCTTTCATGAGAGGACCAAACATATGGAGGTAGATTGTAATTTCATAGAAAAACTAGAGTCTGAATATAACACCACTGGAGTTGTCAATTCTAGTAAACAATTGCCTTACATATTCACCAAGTCTCTAAGAGGACCAAAGATCAATTGTATTTGCACCAAGATGAGCACATTCAACTTATATGCTCCAACCTCAGCTATAAAAACAAGAAGCAAATCCTACATAACTAAGGATATCTAGATTATACATGTTTTGTTAGAAACACTTTATATTTATTCCCGTATCACATCTTTATTATTAGAGAATATTAAATCTCCTCTGTTTCTTTTATTGATTCCTTTTTTCTCAAATATAAATAAAGCATCTTTGTTATCTCGGAAACCTATTTCTCTATGTTTCCTTTAGTTTAAGAGTGAAATTGAGTCTTCTTAAGAGTTTGTTTCTCTCACTTTGGTTCTAATATTGAAAAATCTTATCTAGTGCTGGATTTGCAATGGCACTTATCCTTCTTCCTGCCATTGAATGTGGTGTGTTAAAGTCTGATTTATGTAATCCATAGGAGGATTGAAAGGAACTATGAATTCCAAGTGTCTTTCAACCATAAAACTCTGAAAGGAACCCTTGGAAAGTACCATGAAGTTCATATACCATCAAAGGGGACTAGGAAACAACAAATTTAAAATTAAAAAAGGGAAGGAGATTTGATACGTCTACTTGACTTAGAGTTAGAACAACTGATTTGAAGAAAATGTTCCCTATAGTGGTTTGGAGGAAAGGAATTTTACCCAGCAACCAAAAGGGTTCATCATACTAAATAAACAAGACCATGTATGTTTGTTAAGAAGTCGCTGTATAGGTTGAACCAGTCATTCAAACAATGGTGTAATAGTTAAATTCATAAAAAATTGTTTGACAACTCATATTTACTTGCTTCTTCATGTTGATGATATGCTAATTGCATGTAAATGTAAACATTCAATTGAGCTCAACAAGGTGATGGCACAATTGAGTGATGAATTTGAAACGAATTTGGATCCAACAAAAGAATTCTCACTACGGAGATAATATGAGATTGAAAAGCTCAAAGGATGTGTTCATCTCAAAAGAAAATGTCGAGAAACTTAAAGAAAAATGTGGAATGCAAAGGCAAATGATACTCTAACCAGATACTTTAAGTAAACTACAAAAATGTCACCCCATAAATAAAGGCGGACTTTATGTCTTAAGTATCTTACTCTAATCCAACCGGAAGACTAATGAATATCACGATTCGCACTAAATCAAATATTGCATACAAATGAGTGTTGTTAGTCAATACATGACTAATCTAGGGAAGGCACATCGACAAGTTGTGAAATGGAATCTAACACACGTAAGAGGTCCAACTAACATGGATCTAGTGTTTGATAGGGAATATGAAGTTCTTGATCACGCCAATGGAGCTTGCGACTTAGATATGCTAATGAAGTACAAACATTTGGCATGTGACCTTGCAATCTATTGTAGCCTCGTATCGTACCCTATGTTCAGCTTGCATGCAATGGAAATGTAAAACTCATTCAAGAAAACCAAAAGGAATATAGTTCTTTCAAGATAGTTTTACAAAGGATAATTCTTTGAGAATCTATGTAAGTTTGTTCTTTTCTCATAATAGATTCTTTGATTTTGCATAGTTAAATTTTCTCCACTGAAGACATTTTTTTCACACACAAAAATGAGAGAGCTAGAGAAATAAATCGAGTAACAAAGGAGAAAATTAATTCATGTTGAGTCAAGAAGTGAAAGGGGAAGAAAACTAAATAGAAACATTATAATGAAAACAACCATGTTAGTCAACGAGGAATGGGATGCTTCTCACGTGCAGAGGACAAGCAACAAGAAAGGAAGAAAAGAACAGTTTGGGCCATACTGTGCTGTTTGGGAAAAATTTGCAAGTGTATATCCAAGTCATTTTTCTAAAAGCAAGTATATAACTCAATTTGTTGATCTTAATATATCAAAGTACTTTTATGAGTAAACATAAGAACTAGCACAAATTATCTAAGTAAGAAAGTTAGATTACCTCAGAAACCACAGCTTCATTCTCAATAGGATTCATTGAGCAGGTTGAATAAACAATTCTTCCACCAATTTTGAGTAAAGATAAACCTGACAATATGAATATTTTGTTGAGATTGCCAAAATATCAAATAAACATTAGTATATCACAAATCCTAGTTCATTTCTATCCAGCTAAGGCAATTAAGAGAAGGTTTTTACCCCAATAATTTGTCTTTAAAAGTTTTAGAATGAGCAAAAAGAGAAGTCAGTTTGAAGTGATAATATGAAATTATTGCTTGGTGTAAAAATGTCTTTCATCTTCAGAAGACACATAACAAAGACAACATGTGTAGAAATGAGGAGTGTTGGTAACACACATTATTGGTTGAAATAAATTAGAAATTGCAAAATCATGGGGAAGGTTGTGCGAAACGAGAAAACCTGAAGTGTAGTAGCAAGAGAACCCCTAATGTTCTATTCTCTTGTTCTTTTGTTGGATTATAGCCCAAATATTCATTTTGTTTAAAGGAATTCGGCATACCCGACCCAATTCAAACATTATAATTTAACCTAATACCCTACCCACATTACAGCAGCCTTTCCATCTTTATTGTTCACTCAGTTGCTGCTTGCCATTTCCATTCACCGTCGTCGTCACCGCTGACAATCCCACTGTTGTCGCTGCTGCTGACACTATCGCTAACGCCTTCGTCACTGCTACCACTACTGTCATCACCACTCCCGCCGCCACTGATTGCAAGTGTTTTTCTTTTTTGAAATAATTTTGTTCAGTGGCATCCTCTATCCTAATTTCTTTTTTCTTTTTTTCCACTTCCAGTATAATTATTTTCTGATAAATATATCTATTTTCCAGCAACAATAATGGCCAATGACTAGGACACTTAAAAAACATCCCACATAAATGACTTGAGTTGGAACTATTGTCATCCGATGGATGAATCAAACTTAAATAAATGTGTAATTACTATGGGAAAGTAATGAAAGCGGGAATTACTAGAGCTAAAGAACATTTGATGGCAAAGAAGAACAATGTTGTTGCTTGCACCAAGACTCCAAAAAATGTGAGAGAATAGCTTTGGAAATTATTTAAAGAAAAAACAGCCACCTCTTCCATCAACCCTGTATATAGTGCAACTTACGATAATAATGACTGAAAATGAAGTTGAAATTTCCACAGCTAGTAATGATGAAGGAAGAAAAAGGACCAATAGATATGTTTTGCAGAAATCCAAGTGTTGCAATACAAAAGAGAAAAAAATGAAAAGCTAAGGCAAGCTAATATCAGAGAAGCATGTCACAAATTTAAAGGCTTTCATCAGTTCATCAATATAAAGGCAAGAGTTTTCAAGATATGATTGATGTTATAGGTGCTTAGGGACCTAATTTGCCAACTCCTACTTTTCATGAAATTAGAGTTCTACTTCTCAACAAGGAGGTTGACTTCACTAAAAAGTTGTTGAAAAATCATAAATTGCAATTGAGCAAACATGGTTGTTTTATTATTATGTCAGACGCATGAACTGACCTAAAGCAACAATGTTTGATCAACTTTTTGGTAAGCTCCCCCTACAGGGACAATGGTTGTGAAGTTCATTAATGGTTCTAAATTTGTGAAGACAGGGGGAAAAGCTCTTTGAGACGCTTGATACCTTGTGGAGGAAATGAGTTGGTTTTTTATGATGATCCCATTTTTGATTGGGCAATTATTTATGAAGCTTCAAGTATTGGAGAACCAATAGTTTATACAAGGAGACAAGCAACCAATAAAAGAAAGCAACATCAAGTGGTGGTATTGTTATTGGATCTCCCATGCTTCTAAGAAAAGTCCAAGTGAAACTTCAACCCTAACAAGGAATGGCAAAGAGAAGATTCAAATTGGGATTGAGAATGAATTGCATGATAGCTCTGAGTTGAGTTAGAAAAATTACTTAACTTTGACAAGAGTTTATCTGAAGTGGAAGAGGAGGAGGGATATCCCCCAATAGATAATATTGAAGACAATTATGTTGAGATTGAAGTGTTAGATAATTAGAAATTTAAGACATTTATTTTTTGTTATTATTTTAAGTTTTGAACATAATTATTTTTTTAAGATTTGATGTTATTGTTATTTGAATTTCTAAACATAATATTATTAATAGCTATGGTTGTCTCTTTCACTATTTTTGCATTACAATTATTTTCTGTATTTATTTTTTTAAAATTATCTATATGTATATATCATATTTCTTTTTACCGCAATGCTTCCACCATAATCCTATGGTTTCCGTTATAATTTCATAAAGGATTTTTGGGGTCCCCAATATTTTCGATTATCTAATATTGATAACACTGAATGTAATGTGAGACAACCCCCTCTTGGTTATTAATAATTTTGTAGCTAAAAAGGCAAAATGAGAATGATGACACCATATAAGGAAACAAAACCGCAAGACTAATGATGACAAGCACCGAAATGTTGATTAGAGAACAGAATTGAAAAGCACCTCGCATAGCAATTAAAATTTGTAGGCCGTGAAGGCCATGTCCCATCCCTGGGTTCCTGCCGAAAGGTAAAATAAGTAGTAGAAAATAATTTGGTGATTGAAAAGAAAAGAAAGTAGAGCTACAACCCAGAGAAAGGAATAAAAAGTACCATTTTCTCCAGAGATCAGGTGCCTTGCGAAGGGTACCATCTCCACTGCATGGGACATCACAAAGAACACGATCAAATAATAGTTGGCCAATATTGTGATCTTCCATCCTTTCATAATTTCTGTTTAATCGACATCCTGGGAAGTGTTGTGCTTCATGATTTGTAACAATTAGATTGGCTGTGCACATTCTTTTTGTTTGGTGGATGAGAAGATTGCATCTTTGGACATCGAGATCATTTGCTATAACCTAATTATAAAATTAAAACACAATAAATATGTTGCGATGATAAAAAAAACTAAAAATGCTGCATATGTAGCTCACCCAATCATTACAGGTCAGATTTAAATAACTATTTAGTCCAGAAACTCAAAATAATGCTAAACACCACATGATAAAAACAATGAATAAAAGACAGAGAAATAGAAGTAACTTTTGTAATTAAAATGATACAAACCATTCCATCAGGCAGGGATCCCGATTTACTTGATTCGTGAATAATCTCAAGCAGTTGGAATGTTTTTGAACCAGGTGCAGCACACACTGAAAGGGAAGGAAAAAGTAAACAATCAGAAACACTGAAGTTTTGAATTCCAGATTAAACATATATAAAAAAAGGGGCACGTAAAACAACAAAAAAATACTTTGTGCACTACAACTTGCTTACTATCAAGCACAAAATGATCTGAATGCACATCCAAGAAGAGGGGAGGAACCTACGTTTCCAAAAATCATTAGAGTGACATTAGTTAAATTCTTGAAAGGTTAGAACAGTAACCTACAGGTACTAAAGCATTCAAAATTCTAAAACAAAATAAAAGCATTCTGTCGCATCACGAAGATTGGAAGAGAATATAAAGAGACCCACCATACTGACAGCTTCCTGTCTTGTGATATTTCCAATCTCGTTTTCTAGCTTTAAAAATTCATGGAACCTGCAAGAATTAACATGATCAGAGCAGCAATAGACATAATAACATTTCAATTTATTGTTTGGCAGTAGCATTTCATGTATTTTGATAAATACAAGAACAAGAGGGCCCAATCATTTCCCCAAATGTCACACGACCAACAACTGAGAACTAATTGCAGTTAAGTTCAATATGCGTTAATTTTAGAATATGTATTGCTTGGTTCCTAAACACTTCTCTAAAGGATAAAAAAACATGTAAAACAGTATATTGTGTACGTCAACGTAATATCAAGACAATAAGATTGCAAAGAAGAAAAGGGAGAATGTCAGTGAAGAAAAATGACATTTCAAGTATTGGCATCATGTCATCATCATATACAAGCAAATGCATGTCATGTTAGATAATTAGTGTACATTATTCGATAAATCAATGTCCGGAAATGAAACCAAGTTTCCTGTAACCCATCTCCCAAAATATTGGATAACATTTTGCGTGAAGAAATGGCTATTTAAGTTTCTGAACTTGTAAACCTAGTGTTTCAATTATCACCATCTAATATGATCCGGCTCAGATCCCATTACAACCATAGAAAACCAAAACTCTCTTAAAAAAGAAAATAAAAAGTTCAAAAAATTTTAAACAAAAAAAAAAACATATAACGAAGGCCCAAAAAGTTGTTATACTTAGAGCAGAGAACCAAATGTCAAATGTTCATGAGATAGTGTGGGATGACTCCTAAGGAGCTCGTATTTCAGCAGTCGTAACTTTGGTCCATTAGATCCATGTCAACATTCATTTGGTATATAAATTTTGAATTAATCCATTCATGCACATAGATATGAAATATTCAGGGGAAAATATATCACACGTCACAATAATACAAATAACACTGATAGAAATGAAACACATGCAATGATGTCATAATCGCTAGCTCTATCAATGCCACGCAAGCCTATATAACTTATAATTCCATTCACCTCTCAAGCGTTTGATTCTTCCTAAGCTGCATCCTAGAAAAATTTGAATGCCAAGCAAAATTCCCAGGGTACCACAGCAACGGCCGAATAGCCTCAGTCTCACCCCCTTCACCAACCTACAGGGAACAATTCACCACCAAAAAATAAACACCATAATTAAAAAACGAAGGAAAAAAAAGCGGTATGAGGTAACATACCTCGTCGCGAAGAGAATGCACGAAATCATTCTCCAATTGAGAACGAATGTCGTCGGAAAACTGGCTACTGCAATCGCGAAAGAAAACAGCATTTGAATGAGAAAGAAAATAAAATAGAAAGAACATAACCGAATAGGAAATTTGAAATTGTTAGTGTTGGTTTACCTAGAGTTAATTCTGAAGGTTGCGGGCAATGGAGTCCGGAGAACAGCAACGAATTGGTCCCACTGTTGAAGGTCGACTATTCCCTGTTCTTTGTAGTAGAAATCGAAAGCGGCGTTCTCGGTGGAGAAAGGAGTCCATGCAGGATTGTTTTCTGTTGAAGAAGGATCGGTATCCGATTTGGAACGCTTCCACACGTTCTCTCTGCTCTGACGGAAATGCTTTCTTTGAGTGCGGGACCTGCCTCCTCTCCCACCACCACCCATTCTTGTCGTCTCTGCTTGCTTCTGCTTCACCGAGCGGTTATGCCGTTCGGTTTTTAGTAGGGTTTTGGCAAATCCTGCAGTTAACTCTGATTGGGCTTTGTATCTCAACGCCTGACCCAAACACACTTAACCGTTCACATATACAGTGAATTTTCTTTTCTTCAAAAATGAGGATATGGAATGAAGTTTAATGTCATCAAATGGGAATGGCATTAAGTATAAAATACTTTTAGTAAAAATATGTCAATTAATTAAAAATATTTTTAAAAAATAACTCATTAACTATTCAAGTACAAATGTCTTGGAAAATAAATAAGAATTATCTATACGTATATATAAAGGGGAATATGATTTTTTTTATAATTTTTTTTTTTACACAATTTTTTTGTGATTCTACATTTATTTAATATATAGCATTTTATTAGTATAATGAAGTATTTTGTCATTTCATATGAATTACTTAAAAAAATAAAATTATTTTTTAATTTTTAAATTAATATTGATATACAGTTTTTATATGGAGACTAACTCCTCCACCCCTCCACTCCTCTACTCTTTCCTTCATTCCTTATTTTAAGGTCACAGCAAGAAGAAAGAGAGAGCATACTCTTATCCATTTCTACACTAAATCTCACATGTCAAATAAAATAACCTCTACTTTCAAACACTTTTTTCAATCCATTTCAAACAACTCTATTATTTGGTAAAGTCATTAAATCCTCAACGTGAACATCATCACACTCTCTCATCTCAAAACTATCAATGGAAGAAGAGAAAAAATTTGAAGAAGAGAAACTTAAATTAGAGAATAAGAAAAAAAACAGGTTGTTTAATCAATTTATTATTTTTCTTTTACATGTTAATTTTTACTTTTTAATTTTGACTCATTCAACATTATTTATGTATGTTAAATTTACATCATCGTAAAAGTTGAGTAAAAAAAGAAAATACGGATACACAGGCACGGCTGCACCTGTGTTCCCGCTAATATATGATAAATTCGTTTTATATTATTAATGTGTATAGTTTATTTTAGAGTATTGAAAAAATAATATAAATTTTATTCGTACTTTTCATGAGTTTTAATTAAAACGAATACAATTTTAGTACCTTGTTTTAATTTTTTTTTCGTTTTGGTTTTCTAGAAGGGTTTTATTTTAATATTTTTAATTGTTTTTAAATTAAGTTGATATCTTTGCTGGTTTATTTTGATAATTAGTCAACTTGATCAGCAGAGTGAAGTTACGAATGATGTCGTGTTATATGAGTGTTTGACCTATCAGTTAAAATTAACATTTTTAATGAAAAAAAAATCTCAAAGTAACAGATATATAGGCATTTTAAAAAATCAAAAGTGGTTTTTTAAATATTTAGAGAAGCTCATTGAAACCTAAGATGCAACAGGAAGAGTCATCTTTAGGTAATGGATTTTAATAAAAATAGTAAGATTGATTTTATGCATTAATATCTTATTGGAGAATTAAAGGTGTATGGTTAAAATCAAATAATAAAAAGTTAATTTATGTTATTATTTTATCTTTAATATAAATTCTAAAAGAATATGGATTATATTTATTGTTTCTTTTAAAGATTGATAAAATCATAATAATATGTAAATATATTTAATATTATCTTCTTTGATAGTATAAATTGTTTTTTTAATTACTTCATAATATAAATTATTTTTCTAGTTGTTTTTTTAACTTCATTAGATCAAATAGAGTCATTCGATATAAAAAAATATATTAGTCTTATTTTAGGAATACAACAATAGGGAGATTCACTTTCTTTTTCAAAGTAAGTTTAGAACAACTTCACAAAAAAACATACATGTATTATTTCACCTTTTGAAAAATGTTCATTTCACCTTCATTACTTGCTCCCATGTGGATTCGAAAACATTTCTCTCCACCTTTCAAATCTTTTCAAACATCATGAGTTGAAACTAAAACCATCTCATTTTGGATATGGAAAGATCAAATATTTCTGGTCACACTCTATAAGAATGAGATTAACAAATAATAAATCATTTCATAAGATCAAATTAAGGTTTTTCATAGGTAACCATATCAACCTCACTTTGAGTTTGCATGTGCCCACCACAACTGGGAAACCACTACAAATTGAACATGTTATTATTAAGTTGGATGTTAGGGTTGAAACCAACAAATCAAAAGACAACTCTTTGATACACAGTTTCAAATAATCCACATAAGCACTTGATGCAAAAGAGTATGTTGCTCTATAATCAAACACAACATTAAGTTATTTATTAACTACGAAACATATCTTTGACTAAGTTATTTGACTAAGAAGCTTATTTCTCATTCACAGTAAAGACTTTGATTGTCGCTCTAAGCAAAAGTTACCATTTTATTAACCTTGTTGGCCCAATAAAACACTACTACTAGGGACATATCTCATTTGCACAATACAATTCTTAATCATGTGTCCTGACTTCTTACACATGTAACAAGTGATGATAGAAGAAGAATGCAAACAATATTTGTTATAATGTGGACCTTCATATCTAAAACAAACACTAAAGAGTCGGTCACTGTTAAGATAAAGATATATTATCCTTGTAAGGTTGGGATTTAATACATGGTTTCTTTTATTCCTTCTTCCCTTTAGAATTGGAAGTTCCTTTACTTTGGTTATGCACCCCATTGTTTTTACATTCCAAACTCCCAACTATATTTGCTTTCTCAACTAGCATAGGAAAGTCTTTACTAGATAAAGGTATCAATATCCTCTCTCTTTTTTAATCGGCAAAAATAGTATATTAACAGTAGAGTATTTGGGATACTATAACTCATACAAAAAAATTGTACATCTACAAATGAGCTTATGAAAAATGCAAAAGCTAACACACGTTCATTTGTGTATTCACAAGAATACACTCTCCAAAAAAACTTAACTCCTAAAAATAACAAACAAACATTTTCTCTCTTTGTTAACCAAATAGAATTACTAAATCTACTGTGGCATTACTTGCTCGGACTTTTGGGTGAAAGAATTGATGTATCATCATGTTTACTTAAATGCACATTTTAATAGAAATTCCTTTCTCCAATTATAAAGCACTCAATTCTTTAAGATGTGATCGAGAGTCATAATGTGTCTTCCTTTCTCTATGAATTGTTGCCAAACAAGCTTAAATTGTTTAAGTTTAAACTCATCCTCAAACTTACCACATAACTCAGGACCCTTAATCAATGTCATTATACCTTCCAAGTCACAGTGATCTTATATCAATATGGACAGTGTAGGTTGTACGCTTCCATAGATACAACGTGTGCACTACTCTACCTTCTTGGTTTAAAAGTATGATTAAGAGGATAGTCAAGAATAAAGTGTGAGACATGTAATTTAATATACCTAGCTAATTGTGTACCTGAGTAACCATATTATTATTCTTTATTCCCCTATATTTGTCTAACCTTTCTCTAGACTTTATACCTAATGTATTTTTGTAATTACCCATTAAATCCTTACCCATTTCATTTTGCAATCATTCTCCTACATTAATTTTTCATACCATCATTACAACTTTGTCTATACTAATACATTATATAACAACAATATTTGTAATACTTGTGGACAGTTTTTTAAGATATTGAAAACTAAAAAGTAATTAATAAATAGAAAATATAAAAGAACGGAAAAAGAAAAAAATTACGCATAGCAAAAAATAATCGCAATGTATAATCTCTATTATTAATTGTTATAGTTATAGATATGTGTTATTTAAAAACTGTAGAATGCATTATACACTTAGAATTATATCATTTTTGTTTAAATTTCCCATACCTGTATAAAAATAACTTACATATATAAGTTATAACTACCGAATAATGTTATTGTCCCCATAGAAACTTTCGTTGTAATTTGATCCCAAGACTCTCAGTATTTATAAATCATATTAAACTTTGACTAATTTAAATGTATTGAATTTAAAGGCATATAACTTTTTTATGATTTATTTTTTATTCAAAAACTTTACATTAAAGTAAAACAAGTTTTAGGTATTTTAAAATATTTCGTAAATATAAAATAAATAAAAAGGAATAAAAGGTTAATATTTTAATTTTTGAGGTTCATGTTAGTTGTCTAGTGAGTGCTTTTTAACGGATGCCGATACAGCGACAACGATAGATCACTTATTATTCAAACGTGAATTTGTCATCTAACGATTATAATAATTGAAAAGAAAAGAGACATCGCATTCGAAAATTATTTTTTATACATAAAAGAGAGAAAGGGAAGGCTGGTGCAAAAGAAAGAAACCCAAACTACATTATTAAATACTACTAGAATATGAAACATATCTTACAGTCTGATTTTTTTGGCTAAGTGAGAAAACACTGAACCAAAAAATCAGTAACATTCCCTTAGTCCCACACCGACAGAGATGAAGACAAGCTAACTTCCAATGAAAGGAAACTCATAAACCATGGTAGAGAGGTTTTGTTTGATTCCCTATCTATCTCGTTAAGGAACATCTTATCTTAAACTGCTTTTCAGGGAGAATTGGTGTGCAGAGTGCAACAATACTGCAAGCATCATCATTCACAAAGCACAGACAAAATCACCGCTTGTCTCAATATCATCGATGTCAGCATCTGCATCAATATCATCAAGGTCCATGCTGCCCCCAACAAATTGCTCACTAACTTTTGGGCCCTCACCCGGTTTCCTAGCCTCTTGAATTATTGACAGTATTTCTTCAATGCTTTGAGTGTCACACGATTCATTCATGTCATTCTGCAACACCCCTTCTCCCCCATCCATAAATTCTAGTGGCAAGTTCTTTAGGAACCAAGAGTGCATTTTAATCTCGGGTATGGTAATTCTCTGCTTCAAACAGTGTAACATAGTAAAATATACGCTAATAAATGTTCATGGCGGTGTTATTTAATAAAAATTGAACCTATATCTAAAATAATATGCTATTAACACATTCAAGTAATTGTACCTTTTCTGGGTTGGCCACAAAGATTCGAGACAAAAGGTGCCTACACTCTTTACTGATACGTACATAGTCTGGAATAGAATAGTGGACACTGAGAATTCGCTGTCAAAATTATCCAAACTGAATTAATAAATTGTGTGATTAATTAGTGACATTAAGTACACTTGGACAAATAAAGGTAACTCCTATTATTATTGGTCCAACTAACCTGAAGTGTTTTTCTGAAGTTTCTTGGATCTTCTGGGTCTTCAAAAGGATATGCACCAACCAGCATCACATATAAGGTCACCCCACAAGACCAAACATCTGCGACCTAATCATTCTCAAGGATAAGAACATATCAGTGGCCAAACACTAGCTCCAAGTGAGTGAAGCCACGATTACATGATTGGAAAGGGAAATTTAGATGTCAAGTTACCTTTCCATCATATTCTCTTCTTGACAAAACCTCTGGTGCAATATAGGCAGGGGTTCCTACAGTAGATTTTGGCTGGGAGTGCAGAACAGATGACTGGAGAAAGATAAGGAACACCATTGAGTAATTAACTAGACTCTGAAATATTAAATGAAGTTTAAGTCATGAGTTGTTGCCTTTGAGTAACCAAAGTCACAGATTTTAAGTCGTGGTGCTGAGCTTCCATCTAGAAGTGTGTTTTCCAGCTTAAGATCCCTATGGCAAATTTCCTGTAACAAAATTGCTTCTTCAATTCAGCTGATGAAAGTAATCAGACTGAATTCAAAACATTCGTTGAGGAATAAACCATTTAGATCCAGTTTGGACAAGAAAATGTTACCACGGAATGGCAATAGCTGACTCCAGAAATCAATTGCTGAAAGAAATATCTTGCCTATGCAAAGAAAAGGAGAAATTAAGAAGAAATTTTCTCTTTACAAGTATCTAGCATGCGAAATACTATGCATAAAATAAAATTTAAGTAATTAGATAATAACAGTGTGTTAAATGCGAAAATTGAAACTATGAGTAAAATATGTTAATCATCGGAAGCAGCTAACATGCCATCAACTTGCCATTGGAAAATTCATGCACTAGTACTATATGTATTTGTTTAAAGAAACAGTACGCCTATTTTGTTTCATGCTGAGTGTACATTTGATGCAATCTTAGTTTATTACTGTTCTGGAATCTAAAAAGTTAAGTAATACAATGGCCATGTTGGACAAAAGCACTATCTTAGAACCACTGAAGCTTTTCCTATCAACTGTTGGAAATGATTTAAGTCTAATCTACCTCGTCCTCACTGAATCTCCCAGCACTGCATATTCTTTCAAACAGTTCTCCCCCGGCAGCATATTCCATGACTATTGCAAGATGAGTTGGAGTGAGTAACACCTGCAGTGAATGACCATTTTATATGTCACAAATCAAAGGCAAGAAACGTGTGTTGTAGACAAAAAATCGACTAATAATAAAGTAATAACAATGTATATAAACGAGGGATAGCAAGCAAAATTAAACTAAATATATGGAGAAGAAAGAACATGACATTTACCTTGTGCAATTGCAAAGGAGGAACGAGTGTTCCTCTTCTCCAGATATTAGTTTTACTCATATACATTATTATTTTGTTTTTGTGAGAAAAAGTATTTCTTACAAATCAAATTGAAAAGATTCTGGAAACTCCCTTGAAGCAAAATCAGAAATAAATGACACTGAATATTGAGATGCCTGAGGGAACTGTATATGGTAGAGAATAAAGCTGAATTACGAAGGACATGGAAAAGAAATCATGCTCCCTTAATTGGACTCGAATATTTATTCCATTTTGGGACAAAACTGAATTTAGGACAACAGAGTTTAGGAGCATATAGCAGTGGATGCATATTCATTTTCGCAAAAGTTGGTAAGAAGTAGCTAAAGAAAGCAAAGGATTTGGTTTTAGAGAAGGATAATAACTGCACTAACACCTTTGATATTGTACTCATTGAAACCAAAAAGCCTGGAATTTGGTACCTCTTTGAATCTAATGATATTGGGGTGCTTCAAGGACCTATGATTTATAATTTCTCTTTGCACGTGTTCATCAATCTGCAAAACCCAATAGAACCCCATTAACTGACCACAATCCAAAGGACATGTATAGAAAATATGACAGCAGAAAAGAAGATTGATGTTGGAAAATAGAACCTTGAAGCCTCTCTCAATGAACTTGACAGCGTATAATTGAGCAGTCCATTTTTCCTTGACCAGCTTTGCCACACCAAAGTTCCCTGACCCAATATCTTTGATTATCTCATACCGTTCCATGGTTAAACTAGTTGAAACTTGAATTGAAGTGTATGTAAGTATCAGCAACAGGGAATTGTGTTAAATGAGGTGTGAGCTAGCGAGAGAATTGGCCAATCTTTCTTTGTTGCTTTTCTTATTGGACTTGTACTACTTGTTTGCGTGTAGCATCGCATCTTTTTTATGGCCTCCAAATTCCAATGCGCAAAAGTTTGCAATAAAAAGATGATTGGGTTCTGGGTTCTGATGCCTTTGTTGCAAATTACAATTGGACTGTCACTATGCCCTCAGACTCAGGACTTTGTATGTCAGAAATATATATTTAGTTTAGGTAGGTATAATTTATGACGCATGACATAACATATCCTCTTTTTCACCATTTTCCTTCATAACCACCAATCTTTACGAATAAAACATATTTTTATACTCTATTTTCAAAATTAATTCATTTAATACTTAGAAAATGTCGCCAAAGATAAGAAATTTTTATATCATATTTTACGTAATTAAATTGTTATTTCATAAGAGATAAATTAGTTTGACGTAGAAAAAAGGGTAATTAATTTAAAGATAGATTGTTAAAAAAATTGCTTTATTGAAATATCACAACATCAAAGCTTAAAACTAAAGGTAGTTAAGAATAAGGAAGTACGTTAAAAGTTTAACGCATGATAAGACCTGCAACTTTATTCACTTATATATATAATAGAATGTTTTTATTTAGTGTACATATGTAGTGTTTTTGTTCTACCTTGAAATGCGAATACACGGACTATGTATGTTTTTCTCGAATTAAATAATATTGTAAAAAATGGAATTACATCAACCGTCTACTTAATACTTGTGTTTGAAACGAGGAGGAAAAGGTGGCGAAGGAAAGGAATATAGGAATTTAAAATCTGAAGTGAAAGAAAAAGTGAAAAGAAATAAGATTTTATTTATAGTGATTTTTATTTTTTTTTAATAAAATAAAGAAACAAAATGAATTACTTTTTTCTCCTTATCAAACATATAGGTATAGTATTAATAATAATGTGCGGGCTGAATAACTTAAGCATAAAAAGATTATAAAAAAAAAGGAGTTTATGAGAAGATGGAAAGTGAGACGTGGCATAAAGTAATTGGTTGGAAGTAGTAGCAGAGGAAGAAAGATTGCAGTGAATTGTTTGGAGAGGAAACCAAATGTTGGGTAAGAACAGCGATGCGTACTCGCCCTTCCATTCCATTTGCAGAAAGACGCATGGTGAAAGTGAGAAGGTGTTGACTATTTTGAGCGTGAGAAGCGCGAGTAGAGAAGTTTGATAGTCTCGGAGAGTGGGTTTTAGTAGGCATTTAAAGAGGAAAAATAGGCAAATGAATGGGATAGAAGTTTACGAGGTGGAGGAGCATAGACAGGTCAGGTCAGGTCATACCCATACTTTGCTTAGACAATTTTGGAGAAGGGCTTATCTCACACCTCATCACAACTTTAAAATGCATATCGTTTATCACATTTACTACTATTTACTAAAATAAATCAACTATTTCTTTATATACACACTTACATTATCTTTAAATAAATTTTCTCTATAAATTTATTTTACCTATTTTAATCTAAACAATTTAAATTTTTTATATTTTTTCTTAAATTACTATAAATTCAAATATTAGTATAAGTTATAGGTTCTGTTTGAAATGTTAAGAAAAGTAAATAATATTAATAAAATAATAATTATCAAATTATATACCAAGGAATTTCAAAGAGATGGTGGAATAACCAATATTTTGGTGTATTTTGATGATTTTGTAGCTGGAGTTTGCAATGCTTATAGCATTCCAATACGAGCACGGTGCTAGCTGGAATAGGATGCAGCAAACATTTTCTATCTATTGCTTCTGTGTTGTTTGTTCATCTATTTATTCTTGGAGATTTTTAATGTGGTTTGGTTTATGTAAAAGGGTTGGAATACCCCTTTTATATCCCTCTTAATTTAATTTAATTCTTTGCTGATAAAAAAATCAAATTATACACTATTGTAATTAATTTAATAATAACATAGTGAATTCCTATCTAATTGGATTATAATTTGGAGAGAGTAATTCTCTATACACTAGTATAAATACATATAATAGAATAAAACTTCTTCTTACTTCTTACCATATTATTAAATACAATTTTTTTATAAATAAAATATAAAATATTAGATTTTTTTGTACGTGGATTTTATCTAGCCCAGCCCAAATATTTGTTGATCAAACCATTTTTTAAATAATAAATATTTTTTTTAAAATAATATTATTTATTAAAAATAAATATACGTATTATAGTTTATATATAAATTTACCAAAATTTAAAAACTAAAAATATTTTTATTAAAAAATATAAACTTTTTTTTTGTTTTTTAGATTTAAATATGTTTTAAAGAAACCAAAAATATTTTTTTAATTCGATATACGATGGTATAAGACTTAAAAGTCACAGCCCGTTTTCACTATAAAATTGACTCAGTTTGTTACATTTTTACAGTTTGTTATATATATATATATATATATATATATATATATATATATATATATTAATTAATAAGGATGATATAAAATATAAACTATATTAGTATAGTTTACATTCACTAAAATATAATTAAAATAATAATCTGGTGATTTTTTTTCTAAAATTATTCATTAAATTTGAATTTAAATATATTGGAGTATTTACAAATTGTATATTATTTTAAACTATTTGACATTTTATTCCTATATATTAAAAGTAATGTATTACACGTTTTTAAATAAATAAAAATAATGTTTTTTTACTTTTATGATTATTATTTTTAATAAAATCTAACATTGATAATCTCAATAATCTATAACTATAATATAGTAATGATATACTTCTCTTAATTTTTGTGGGACAATCAGGTTTAGTGTAACTCATATTTTTCGTGAAGGGGATGCGTGTGCTGATAAGTTGGCTAATTTAGGATTTATTCATAGAGAATCATTTCATTGGTATAATAGACTCCCAGCTAGTCTGTTTTTAGAATTTTTTATGAATAGGTATAATCTACCTATGTATCGTTTGTGTTAACATATGGGTTTTGGTCTAGTCTCCCCATATTTTTGTATTTTTTTTTAATAATATTTTTTTTATGTGATGGCAGATGATTGTTGTTACTTAATGTCAGCTTAGCTGAGATGTCAAGTTGCACAGTGATATTTAACACGAAAACTTTATAAAATAAAAATATAATAATGATATTTTTTTATATTGTTATAGTTATTTAGGTACATCTTTCACATTATCTAGGAGAAGGTTAAAAACATTTTTAACATATTTTTTTCCTTTAATCTTCTCATATATTTTTTAAATAAAATCGTGATAAAATTTTGAGTTTTAAAACAGATATTATATAGATTATTTTTAATCTTCAATCCTGTACTATTGTAAAAAATTTCAAGACAAAGGAACAATTAGTTATGATAATACTTTATATGAAAATGTTAATTGATATTGTAATGTTTGGAACAAATATTTTATTAGTTGAAAATTTCTATCGATTAATGTTTACGTATCACATTACACACTCACACGTACGTGTGTATATATATATATATATATATATATATATATATATATATGAAAAATGGTCAAATACTTTTGATATTATTTTTTAAGAGTTATTTTTTAAACTAAATTGGGTAAGTTTTGAGGTGAGTTGTTTCGGATTTATTGGATTTAATGAAATATTGAGTTATAGAGACTTTTACAGATAATTCTTATCATATAAATAAAAATATTAGTTGATGAAAACATGATAGAGGTCCTTACTACCTACCTATTCAGATACCAAGAGTCATAGGACTTAATAGGTATAACAAGTGTTAAGTCTAGTTTTATATTATTTATTTATTTATATTATCTTACTCTATTTTTTTTTGTAATTATAAATAACATTTGTAATGAATTTTTCACATGAAAATAATTACATTATTATTTTTTTAAATGAAAATAAGAAATTTAAATTGATTTATTGAAATGAAATACTTTAAAATAAAAAATCGAAGAAGTTAAGTTTTCATGAATTTTAAATTTCTTAGAATTTTTAAATTATTTTAATAAACTTTTTCTTAAAAGCTAAGTCGTATCTTGTTGGCAGGTCAACTAACTAGCGAGGCTATGCTGTTTTTTTCTAAACCTATAACTGTTTTATTTAATCAATAGTGCATACAACTGACTATTCATAATAATCAATAAAATTAATATTTACCGTTTTACACTTCATAAATTTAATATAAATTCAGTTTGGTTTTAATATTTATTTAATCAATTAATTTTAAAATATTTTAATTTATGATTTTATATTTGATGTACATTTAAAAATATTCACATGATGTATATACTCCAAAGATACTAAATGTAATTAAAAGAAGACAATAATTTGGTAGAAGGTGTGTATTTATTGTATATTCGATGTATCTGGATTTTATTGTAACTAGTCTCTAGCCTTCGTTTTTGTTGAGAAAGATGTTCCTAACTTTCGACTCTATCATGTCTTCCTCATTTTTAATGTTTTCTCTAACGTGTCAAACCAAAATATCTTCTTTTATAAAGAAATTAGGTTTTAATGTGGGTGTTTTACTAGAGAATCTTTTAGGATCCTTTTTTCCATAAATAGATAAACAGAACTTTTCTTTTTTCACAACAGCAACACCAATATTTTTTTTGTTTTTTTTCTCTTATTGTATATCCATGGCGTCCTTCTTTTACATTTCTTTGGTGGTTATGGCAGAGGATGAAAAAAGGATTAGATGATTGATGGAACGAAACAGAAGAAAAATAATTTTAGAAAATGGTAGCACTTTTTTTTAATTAGTGTATTATTTTTAATTAATTTTTTATCTGTTTTTCTTTATCTGGATATATTTAGTTTTTTACTTTATGTGTCATCTATTTTTAATTTACTATGTTATTTTTATAAAATTCATTTATCTTCACTTCCAAAAAAAATGTTAGAAATATCCGGATGTCATGTGTTTTGTTGGATGAGGACAATTCATTGTATATAAGTGGGTGCAAACCTCACATCATGAGCCAATTTCATGCGATTGAGTTAGACTTAAAGTTCACTTTGTAATATGATATCAGAGTTATTTCGAGCATATCCTAACGAGTGTTTGTTGGCCTTCTTTGACTCTCGTGAGGGTGTGTAGGTCATAAGAAAACAATGATGTATGTGATAAAAAAGAAAACAAAAGAGGAAGAAATATGTAATAAGTAGAGTATTTTTTCGGTGATTGATTTAAGAAATCTATTTTTTTTTTTAAATGTAGGTTCAGTAATTTTTTTATTTATTAAAGTCTTTTATTTTATAGTTCTTCTTTTTCTTTCTACTTTATAATATCGTATATTATTGGCTTCACATACAGTTGAACATTTATGATAAAATTTTGACATTTAGTATGCATAGTTTATGAATGAATATGAGATTTGAACTAAGCAATACATCCCAATTAATATAAGTATCTAATAATAGATTTTGTTTGCAAATTAAACTTGGTGGAAGTTAAGACTTCAATAACTTTTCAATATAAAGAATATAATCTACACTAAATAAGGTAAAGGAGTAAACTTTACCTACATAGTTTAAGAAAGTTGTTTTTAATTATAAATTAATTTTATTCTAAATATAGAGTTATTATTGATTGATATACACAATGCTTAAAACTAGTTTTGATAAAAAAATATTATGAAAATATTATTAACTAAAATGTGATGAAATTGAAGTTTATCCAGATGTAAAGTGTATATATATGTATGTGATATTTAATATATATATATATATATATATATATATATATTCGTTTATTTTTCTATAAAAATTTGTGAACTGTACAATATGAGTATGTTTTATCATGTAATATTTTAATACCAGTTTTTATTCATATTATTTATTCTATAACACAAACAAACACTCTATTATGGGTTTTTAAATAAAATTTATATATTTATGAAAAAATTTAAACTTAATAATAAAAATTGGCACTAAATATTCCATTTGTTTTTTAAAACGCTATTAGAAATGTTATTTTTTTTTTATAAAAGTTTTCAAGTTAGGCATCACTATGTAATTTGACATGTGACACCTTAAGTAACAACAATCATCTGTCATCACATGACAAAAATATTATTAAAAAAAGAAAAAAATACAAAAATATGGAGGATTAGACCAAAATCCACGTATTATTAAAAATGCTATTTTGTTAAAACGTTAGGTTCTAATTTTTATATTCACTTTTATCTTGTTAATTTATTTAAGTTTTATTTTATATATTTTTTATACACTACTTTTGTTAATTCACTTATAAAACATGTTTTCTTTTCATATAAAGTGAAAATCTATTTGTTTTTAAATCTAGATGGTTCATATGTTGGTTCATATGTTGATTTAAAATTAATATTCATCTAAATTTTATATTCACCCATCCCTCTAATTTAGTAGAAAATTATACTTTAATATAATATTTTTATAAAAGTTAATGCATTATACAACATGCGTCTCGTACTTATACATGTATTCTTAGTCACACTTCTTTTGTATGAAATTAAAATTTCAATGCAATTATCTAAAATAATAAATATCACATGCTTCTATGAACTCATTTACACTCATGTAGATGAAATTATGACACAAATACATAAAGGATGACAATAAGATTATTATAAGTTTAACTATGGTACGTCTTCGAAATAAAAAATTATATTATTTTTATTAGATATAAAATTTATGTCTCATTCAGTCATATATTGTTTTTATACCGAATCAAATATCAATTATTTTTATTAAAAAAACTAAAAAAATGATATTAAATATCAATTACATGTGATTAAAATTTCATGACAAGTATAATATAATTTTGTAAAAATGATATTAAAAAATTGTATAAACATTATTTTTAAAATGATAAGTTATTTAGTTGTTTTGAAATAAAGAAAAATTATTATTTTAATGGTATAGATAAAATCCTTAATTTCATGCTAATCAAGATGTACGGTTGATTTATCATGTTTAATTAGAATTAAAGTTCTATATAATTAGGTGCTAATCTCGTGCTTGATTTTTTTTTTTTTAATTTCTAATAGATCTTTGGTGATCTAGATTGTATATGAGTGATCTAGGTTACAGTTATTATTATTAAATAATTTATATGATTTATTTAGTATTGTTACTTTATCCAATTTTATAACCATGATGCATGTAGGTTGACAAAAAAAAAAGATAGCAGCAGTAACCTACTTTGAAATCTTAAATATCCTCTTTTAAAAAAATACGCATTTATGTATTTTGTTTTTGTAAAGAATGGGTAACTATAGTTATTTTAATTTAAAATAAACATTTAGTATTAAAACTACATAAGTATTTTGATTTTAACTTTCTATTTCTTATGTTTTTACATTTAGATGTTTAATATTATTTTCATTTTTATTCTTTATTCTTTATATATATTTTAATTATTATTCCAGTACACGTGGCCATTGAAAAATGAGAGATGTAGTAAATGCATTGACAACAAGTTATCTTTGCACCCTTTTTATGTTTTCTCGGAGTTATTTTTTTATAAAGCTTAATTATTTTTTTAATCCTTGTATTAAGGTAAAAAAATAAATTCCATTTTTTATATTTAAAAAAAAAATTCTTGTCCGCTTCAATTTAGTTCCATTTTTCTTAAAAAATTTATTGTGAAATTATATATGTTGTTACACTATTAAAATCTTTTAAGAAAGTTAAAATATTGTAATAAATTGTTTTGCAAAAGTTGGACTATATTTAATGATTTAAAAAATTAAAACTATATTAAACTTTTAAAAATATTGGAAGTTATTTGACAGGAACTAAAAAAAGTAATTAAACATTTTTATTATTTTTCTTGTCTTTCAAAAACATCAATCTCTCTTTATTTTCATTACTTTTTTTCTCCTCCACCCACTTTGCTCATCAACATAACATAAAGTAACTCCTGCTATGAAGAAACGAAACTAGTTTTGTTTGGGAGTATGAAGAAAGTATAGAAATTGAAAATAATCTATAACCATAATAATACCCAATGATATTTTTTTTTATAAAAGTTTTCACTATGAACTTTGAAATCTCAGATAGGCTGGCACCCTCAAGTAACAATAATCATCTGTCATCACATAAAAAAAATATTATTAAAAAAAGAAAAAAAAATACAAAAAAATATGGGGGATTAGACCAAAATCCACATGTTAACAAAAACGATACACAGGTAGACTATACCTATTCATAAAAAATTCTAAGAACAAATTAGATAGAAGTCTATTATACCAATAAAATGATTCTCTATGAATGAATCCTATATTAACCCTAAATCTGATTGTCCCACAGAAATTAAGACAAATATTCAATCGAGTACGAAGCATCTACGGAACATTAGTTCTAGCAGTAAACGCAACACAAACCAATGCAGAATCACATTCAAGTCAAACAGTAGTAAGTCCCATCTTTTGAGCTTCCTCTATAGCATGTATAACTCCATAAAACTCAGCAATCAAAACAGTCTGAACTTCAAGAAACAAAGCACCAATAAATTCTTCCATACTCCCACAAAAAATACATTCATAAGTAGCAAAATCAGGATACCCTAAACAGCTTCATCAGTGTTAATTTTAACCCAACCAGTAAAAAAAATTCTCATATACCATGAAGAGGATAATTAAGTTGATAATACCAAATGATTTAAAGTAGTGATATTTAAGTTGATAAAAAATGCATAGTTTAAATTACATATGGGTTTTAAAAAATGATGATTAAAAATATGGAAAGAGTTGTGTTTGGTGTGTGTGGAGTGAGGAATATTGTTGGGAAAGGGAAGGTGGTGGGGCCCTTGAGAAAAAGTGTGGTTCGAAAAGAAAGAATGAAGGAACGGTGGTGGTGAGTGTCATGAGAAGAAGGAAACGTGAGTGCCTACTTTTAACATTTTTGTATTTTCATCTTCTTCAACACTGTCACTGCAGACCAACCATCGTTTTTTTCACACATCCTTTTCATCAATTTCAGTTAGTACCACATCCTCACACAAGTTCAAAAGCCCCAAACACTGCAAGTTGATCAAGCTGGTGATCCATGTCAGATAAAAATAATTAATCGGTTAGTTGAGAAATGTACATATATTTTATATAGATCAACTAGTATAAAAAATACATATCTTACCTTTATTTTTTGTACATGAGTGTTTGTAAAACTTTGATTTATAAATTATTATTTGTTTGTTTTCTGTCTCGTATATTAAACCGAATCTAACTATTTTACCACATAAGTTTTAAAAAAATATTCACTAGAATACTATTCAACCCTCTTATTATATCATCTTAATACAAAAATGTAAGAAGTTTATAAACAATTTCTCCTCACATTTTAGATTAAATGTATATTAAATAAATTAGTAAACATGAAAAAAATAACAATAGAATATTGGTAATTAGTTAATAATAATAAAAATAGAAACGTTTTAACATCCCAAATTACATCACCTAAAAACTACATCATTGCAAATAATTATCTAATTAACATATAATTTATATCTCAAAAGATATAATTTTTCATAAGGATTCTAATATTTACATATGTTTAAACAAAAACATCAAATGCTCCATCAACTTATACTTAAGCTCTATCACCTAAAACAACATATGCTCAAGTGTAAACACACGATCATCACAAATAAAAAAAAAACAAAGCACAAAATAAACCACAGGATAAACTAACTATTTTTAAAACTTCTAATATAAATGTAACTTTAGTTAACAAACATAAATTCAACAATCCTTATACAATTTCACAAAAATCAAGTATCTTTAAAAATTCATAATTCATCTTTCTAATGTCAGACTTCTACTGACCGACAAAAACAAAAACACTTGACTCTACTTCTGGATGACTTGCATATTGACTTAGACTTAGAGATCTGCATTTGTCATACTACCTCACTGTGAATTCACACAATTATGTGCATAATAATCTCAATATCGAATCACCTCATACTACAAGGTTAATTCATATAACAGGTCAAATTAGTTATCTTTCAAACAACTGACTCATTCATATGAACCTCCTTCGACTCTCACTACCTGGATAACTTCATCTATATAATTTTATTATATCAGTAGAGTCGGGATACCTCATTGTAGAAGAATCACTAGCCAATGTACATTCTAACAATCTCAACACGTTATTTCATTTCCTGAAAATACTATTGTTGGAGATCCCACATCGACTAGAGATTAGAGCCTTTCATTGTATATAAGTGGGTGCAAACCTCAACCTCATGAGCCGGTTTTATGGGGTTGAGTTAGACTTAAAGTCCACTTCATAACAATTATGTATCAATTACAACTTCATATTTCACATCTCACATTATATAAAATCACATCATTTAATCACACCAAAGTTTAGAAGTCAAACAAACCATAATTTTATCCAAAAATTCCATAAACACATAAACTACATGATTTTCAATTAAATATATAATTAAAATTCATATAAAATTTATTAAAAACAATAAAAAATAATAAAACATAAATACATAAGCAAACTTTAAATTTAAGTTTTTTTAGCTTGAGCGAAAATGATCATCGCTTGAGCAAAAATTTTGTCGCTTAAGCGAAAATCAACCTAAGAACACCCCAAAATTCACCTCATTTTTGCTTGAGCGAGAATTTTCTCGCTTGAGCAAAAATAGGTATGGAACTCACTATCTCAAGCTAGCTTGAGTGAGAAAGGTCTCACCTAAGCGAAAATATTTCATTTGAGTGAGTTATGTAGAAAAATTTGCACAAAAAGTTATTTATGCATGTTCTCATGAATTTTTGTACATTCTAACTTGTATGTTATCAAATCGAAAATAACAATTTCCTACTCAAAGTTGGATAGTTATCCTAATATAGCTACCTTGTCAATCTATAATATTATCTATATATTCAACATCTCTAAATCAAAGTCATTCATAATCAAACAACTAATACTTACAATTTCTTACACTCCATTATATCATAATAGAGTTAAAGTTATTCATACTATCATTCAAACACTTCTAATCTCAATCAAAACACATTCAATAAATTATCCAAATAAAATTCAACATACACTATACAAAATTATCAAATCAACCATTTTACATTTAATTTCACTCAGTACATTACTTTACTTAAAAGCAAACATTCCAGCAAGGAGATTTTGAAATTGGTGACAATGTCATCATCACATCCAGATCTTCTAACCTATGGTTGTATTGAAATTAAAACTAGTTTCCCTTACTTGAGAATAGGTAGATGTGCTCACCAAGAGCTTAACTCCTACCGGATCCAATGACAACTTAACTGGCAACATAAAGTCTTAATCAATGATTTAACCATATCACAAAGACTCTGAACTAAAAAGGACTACCCCTGAAGCCAAAAACACTACATGCAAAAACCTATACTAAAAACAAACCTAACAAGTTCAAAATTAACTCAAAGGAAGAATGAGCAAAAATGAACATACTCTGTCTGTCTAAAACTCTGATTGAACAGTCTCGAAGTATTTGCTGTCAGGATTCCAATACAAACTCCGATTGTTAGTATGATGTCAAAAGGGTTTAAAGAGAGAGAGTTAAAGAGAAGGAAGAGGAAGGAAAAATGAAATTTCTAAAGAGATGACGATTCTTTTAAAATGAAACTTGAATAACTGATTTTTTTTTTCTAAATTTGTTTTAACTTGAAATTAATTTTGGACCTAGAATAAAATCTTCAGCAAACCAAACATGTAAATATTTATTAAATATGTCGATAGAAAATTTGAAATTACATATCGATTATTGCATACGAATAAAAATTCATATGTAAAATGAACGTTACATACGAATTCTAATAAGTATGTAAATAGACATTACAGTTTTTTCCATATGTAAACCAAAAGTAATTACAGATATAATCCGTATGTAAGATATTTAAAAATTTAATTAAAAAAAATTTACATACGAATATAATTCATATGTAATTTATTTCAAATTTAATTAAAAAATAATAAAAAATGTTACATACAGATTATATCCGTATGTATTAAAAATTTAATTAAAAAAAATTATTATATATAAATTAAATTTATATATAACTTATTTCAAATTTAATTAAAAAATAACAAAAAGTGTTACATATATGTAATGTAAATAAATAAAAACGGTTACGGATAAAATGGATATGTAACTTATTTTAAATTTAATTAAAAAATAACAAAAAATATTATTTTCTTGTAGTGAATAAAGCATCTCTTAGCTCCATTTTTTTGTTATTTTATTTTATTCAATGTGAAGCCATTTTTTTCAAATGAAGTTATCAAAGGTTCCTCCTTTGCTTGATTAAGTTTAACAAAGTCTCAATTTTCTTTCTTTTGTTTTCAAATCACTCC
>Ga0123342_1000501_pt1 | contig 61823 bp, 23 predicted proteins | sample Turbeawhitnodule_FD_89960 | JGI IMG/M metagenome (GOLD analysis project Ga0123342, IMG submission 89960) | Root nodule microbial communities of legume samples collected from Mexico - Turtle bean Mexico white nodule | ecosystem: Host-associated > Plants > Roots > Nodule | place: Mexico: Nepantla... | reverse complement strand
TATAGTTATTATTTCATAAGTTTATTATTTATTATAATTATTATTTTATATATTTATTAATATTTTTTATTATTTTAATAATAATAATTTTTTATATTATAATATATAATAATTTGTATTTATTTTATTATAATAAAATATTAATAAATTAATAATATGAAAAATATAAACTTATATATAATAAAAAATATAATTCAAAATCTTATAAATATATATTTTATTACATATAACCAGTTTCTTCAACCAGATTGTTCGCAAATCTTCACAAGTGTAGAAAGAAAAGTTGTCAAAAAAAATTTGCCTTGTTTTCTGTTTTTAAATAATATTTTATTCATTGAAATTTGTGTATTTCGCGACATTCTGCGCTTGGATGAATCCACGCCTTTGTGGAAAACAAACAAAGCCTTAAGAAAAAGAAAGAAAAGAGCAAGAGAGTAGAAAAACTAGTTTTTATATTCATTCAGTAATTTTAATAAAATTATAAATTCATATTTTCTTGAGTGTTGGATCAAGTTGAAAATTGAAAAGCACGTTTGTATAAACTTAGAATCTCATTTACATACTATGGAGAAATTGTAGGATAACACGAATTAAATTGAAGAAATAACTCTTGTGTGACAAAGACATTCAGTTCACATAAGAAGAAAACTAGTTGGAAGGTGTTCCTTGGTTGGAGGTTGGTAAGACGCTAGTTATTTATGTATAAGGGTTGGACCATCCCTGAAGTGGTTCCTATTTATTTATTTTTTACTGCTTATAAAAAAAACATAAGAAGAAAACTAGCATGAAAAATGTGTAAAGAGTCATAGTCTAAACCAAGTATAAGTTAAACAAAATTTATTATTCAAAATATGACAACTTTAATGCAAGTATAAACTTAATTCATTTTGCTTGAATAAAAACTCTTGAGGTGTAATTCATTGAATTGCCCTTCAATCAATTATTTGAAAGATTTATCTTTTACAAACTAATCATTCAGGTCTCAATTCAATTGGGAAACTATAATTCAAATTGAGAGAAGTGTAATCATTACAAGTTTATCATGACTAGTCATTACATGAATGATTTAAATTGGTGCATGTGAATCAAATAGTGAGTTGAATTGTATTTGTACCGTATGTTTTACTTTATAGTTAAATTTATTTAAGAAAAGTGCAAAACTAAATTATATGTAGTTGAATGTTAGACCTTGCGGATTTAACAATGATCAACTCATTTATCATGACTAGTCACTACAAAAATAATTTTAATTAATGCACGTAAATTAAATAGTGAGTACTACTAATTGTATCATTTGTGTTTATACAAGTGAGTATGACTAATTGGATCATTTGTGCTTATACTAGTGAGTATGAATAATTGTACCATCTGTACATACATATATGTCTATATTAGTGAGTATTTTTACTTGTGTCGTATGTACTTGTATTAGTGAGTCTAGCTAATCGCATCATTTGTGCTTGCATCATTGAGTTTGAGTCTGACTAATCATATTGATTATGCCATCTATATATAATTGTATCATGTGTTATATAATTTATTATATGATAATTGTTTTTACTTCCTATGTTTTTTCATGTGTATCGTTAGTCTTTTACGTGAAATTATATATTTGCAATTAATGTTAATGATATAATTAAGATATGGGTTATGTGTAATCATATACTAGTTTTGAATTATATTTTGGATATACATGATAAATGATAAGAAAGAACTTTTAGTTTGGTGCCTATAGTAATACTATCAAAGTATATAGATTAAGTTCATATCTAATTTTGTCAAAAAGATTATGATGTCCAAAATTACAATGGGATTTTGAATGTATGAATTGTTCAATTAATGCTTGAGATCAGAAGTTTGAGAAAATAGGACGTGACATAAATTATTAAAGAAATGAAGAAATTTATGTGATAAACAAAACTCAAATAAGGTCATGTATCATACTATTAAAATTATAATTATTTTACTTAGGAGAAGAGAATAGTGTGTCTGACATGAATAAGTTTGATGGATAATTTTTACTTTCATATGAATATTCTACCTCACTTTTAGAAGAGAATATAATTTGCATGTGACAAAACGGAAAATTGGTTCCAAATATGAAGCCACATATTCTCTTAGTAATTAATCAGGGTGTTTATAACGATATGTTCAATAGTCTCATATAGTTTAGGAGTCGAGATTAAAAACAATTTAAATACATCTTCCTCCTTTAATTTCAGAAAATGTCTTTTAAATACAGTGATGAAACTCTAAAATATACAATATGTCAAATATAATAATTTACTATAACCATGTTATCTTAAGTAATTGTCACATGAATTAAGGGTAATTTAGAAAAAAAAAACATTTGCAATTCTAGAAGTTAGGATTTGGAGGTTTATTGAAGATGGTTGGTTTTATGTGGAGCTTATGATAAGTTTCCATGGTCTTGAACTGTTTTGGAATAGAAGGTTGTGCCACATCGTTTGCAATATTAATTATTTATTTTATTTTATTTTATTTTATTTTATTTCTACGTAATTCATAGTGTTTAGGTGAAGACACGTTTTGATTTACTTGATTCAAAAGCCTTCAGCTAAAAAATTCAACAATTTCACTAAGCATCAATAAAAAGTATTTAAGCAAAATATGATATATTTTTTTTTCTCGTGATAAAATTTTTCAGAACGTTCGTTCTTGATGGATTAAGTTTGATCTTTTGTATTGATAATATGGAAATCTTATTTCAACAATTGTAACTCTTTTTGTTTTGGTCTACCAAAAGAATCCTTAAGTAGGTATTTTACCCTCTTTAAATAGTCACCTAATTAGTTAGCTGTAACATTGAACTTTTTCTCACACAAAAAAAAAAAAAATCTTGTAGATAGGAAGAGAGAATTGAAAGAAATGAGCACATTTTTTGAAGCATTGATGGCATAGGGGTTGTGGTATGAAATTGAAAGGATGTGAAGAAGCAATAAAAAACGTGGTTTGTGACACATGCATGCCCCCACACCAAGAATGATTAGGTCAAATTCATAGAATGGAGAAGAATAGTTAATCAGGGTTGGCTTGACCAACGACCCTATGACGCAGTCAATTCCTTCTACCAAGGAGGCTCTGACCAAACACCAATTTTTCTCAATTCTTATTTCTTCTCGTTCTGCGATATTTTCTCTCCAGTTTCACAAAAGAAGACGTGGCGCAAATAAAACATCAAACAAGTGCTTGCCTGCTTTCAAACTTGGATTCCTTAATTAATTATTTTTTTTATATAAAGTTTTTATGTTTTAGAAATTTTAATAATTGATAGTTTTACCTTATTATTTATCTTGTGTTTGTTTTTCTTTATATATGATGATTATGTATTATATACATAGATGATCAAATTTCATGTAGAACGGATAATGTGTTGTTTAATATATATAAATATTAAATTTCCTATATATTATATATTTTAATTAGATATTTATCTCATAGTATTTAAGGGATATAATTAGGGATTTTACACAAATCACACGTACCATCACTCCAACCTTGACATGCAAGAAAAAACAAAAATAAAAAACTTAAGATTTGAAATAAAAGTAAAACTTACTAAAGTCAAAATTTTAATCAGTTATAAACAACTTATATGCAATCATCTCCTAGTTCTTGAAGTTTAAACAATAAAATAAAAAAATTATCTGAATCTTAGAAAAAAAAGTGAAAGAAAATAAATTGTAAACAAAATCATTTATAAGAAGAAAAAAAATTACTGATAAGCTTATAAGCTTAATTCAATTAAAACTTTCATACATATCAACTTTAATATTTTTTTTTCTTTAAAAATAGTTCATTTGACTGAACTGGTTTTACTTAACTATATCCTAAGAAAATAATTTATTCATGTAAAAAAAAAGTAATAATCACCGATAGGCATTGCCAAATCGTTACCTTCATCATCTCTGAGATTCTTTTAACTTTTAGAGATGTCATGAAATATGAATTCTTTAGAAATTTAAATATTTTAAAGTAAATCAAATATATGATTAATATTAATAAAATATTCTTCTATTTATCAAACTATTTTTTCTTAAAAATGTTTTATTTTAAAATTTTCATATTTTCACTGATTTTTTTTTTCTTTACTAGATTTCTTGTACATTAAACTTTTGTAACAGTTGTTTTCAAAATATATTAGAAAAACATAAAGTTTTTGCGTTTCACCCGTATAAGACAACCTGTAGTTGACCCCTCAGTACTGAAGTATATAAGCATGTTCAACACATCAATTATTAAAGTTTATTCTGTACTTTAACAAAAAGCAACAAATGAAAATATTGCATCTAGGAAAAACATGAACAGATATTAGTGTGATTCTTATACCAAATTTGACCGTGGAGCTGGAAAAATAGATATGAATGTAGTATTAGAAGTTTAAGAAAAGTTTGGCATGGGATGAAAATGAAAAAAAAAATTATAAAAAATAAAGGGAACCAACTTTTTTTTTTTAATTTTGACTTAGAGCTAATATTTGATGTGTCATATAAATATTTTAAATTGAATGATTTATTAAGAAGTGGATTTTAAGTTTAACTCAATTAACAAAATCGATTAATAAAGTGATATTTATGTGAGACTATATAAATCAAATAAATTTTCGTTATGATAGATTATAAATAACTTTTATATCATAATTTAATCTTATAAAATTGACTAATAAAATAAGATTTACACCTATTTATCATTATATCTAATTAGTATGATCTCTAATCTTCATGCAGAATATACAAAGAAAATCAAGTTATATAAATAAATACAATTTTTTTTAAAGTTAATTTTATGAAAATGACTTAATTTAAAATTTATTTTCTATTATCAGTCTCGTTTGTGAAAAAAAAAAAAAAACTACTAAAGATCTTCTTCTTTTGTCCTTGCAAAGGAGAATATATAGAAGAAAACCAATTAGCATCCAATTTGATGTCCTTACATCCATTATCCATTGATGAAGAAATAAATATTGGTGATTAGGTTTATAGTTTTCTGGCTGATAGAGTAGTTTTGAATGAAGATTTTTCCAATTATAGTTTTTTGATGGAGGAATAAAGTATTGAAATTGTGATGCTTATACCTTTCACATTAATATAAAGATTTGAAATTTGATTTGGATTGGGTGGAGTGGTAGATTCCGAATGTATGGTATTAGCTGGCAAAACGACGTGCGTAAAGGGACAGGCAGCGCAACTGCAAGCAAATACGTTCTTCACATGGCCTCCCTGTATTTTTCATTCACTAACCCCCACTTTATATTTTTAAAAATAGAAAAAAAAACATAACCTTGAAAAAATATATTAAATTATAACAGTATACTATTTATCAAATATTTTATTATTCTTAAAATTCATAATTAGATTCAAACTTTATTTCACATAATATTATATTATTTTTAAACTGTTTAATATTTTTTTATTAATTAAAATTGAAATAATATATTGGAGATTTGTTGCAAAAACTGTTAAAATTGGAAATTATAGATGCGTATGAAAGAAGGCGTCGGATGTGTTTATTTAAAAAAATATCTATGATTTATTTTATGAAACTATATAGAACTAAAATCGAAAGCTTATATGTAAATTGAAAATAATAAATAATTTTGTTATTTATCATACATATAGTTAATTTTAGTGAAATAAAATAAAGCATAAACGAGAGAGATACATTAACCTTAAATTCTAACTTAATCTTATAAAATCGACTTAAAAGATAAATTTTAGTTTTACATATATAATTAAAATTATATATTATGATAGTTCGGTAGCGATATGATCGGAGTAACCTCATAAGTCTAATCAATTATCGCTAACATAGATTCTAAATTATTCTGATATCATACCAAGAAATAACATTTATGTCTATCTTAAACTTATACAACCGGTTTATAAGATCAAATTATTTACACTCACTTATCTATTATAAGATGTTTTTATATCTAGTGTCCAACCCAATTCATTACCGAAGTTGAAGTTATAAATAAAGTTTTTCAAAGTATTACCATACTCAATAAAAAATATAACAAATAAAAAATAAGATACGAATTAAAAATAAAAAATAATACAAATAACAGAGTACTAGAGAAATTTAAAATTAGAGAAGGACTTAGGAAGGTGAAGTGATTGTCACAGTTATGGGCAAGGCACAACACAACAGAGTGAAAGTACAATTGAGAGAAGGAGATGGGTGAGAGGGGGAGAAAATAATTGAGAAAGAATATGTGTGACGTGAGAGACGCAAAAATAAATTCACTCTAAAAAAAAAAAACACATGCAACATTGATTATATGTACAATCCATATAACATCAATTATATATGCAACTACGTTATAAAGGATATTTTTAAACTAGTAATTCAAAGATTTTTTATTTCTAAAATTTGGAAGATATGAATAAAATTAGATGTAATTATAAATATTAATAAATAATTCATGCCTTTTTCTTTTTAATTTTTGTATCAATTTGAAATTGTACGAGAACTTACTACCAAGAACTCCTTATATTGGTGTATTTGATTATAAAAAATTAGTTTGACGAACAAAGAACCTTTGGTAAGTACATAAAATTTACGAGTTTTTAACTTGTAAATTTATAAGCTACTTCAACTAGATTTTACTTTATAAGTGATGTCTTATTTAATTTTCTTTCATTATTATCCTTTATGTTTTAATGCATTTTTAGATTATCCTTGATTTCTTTTCATATATTATTATCTATTTTAATTATATGAAAACAATTCATTATTATATTATTTTTACTATTTATTAACTTATTTTTTAATTTTTATATAGTTCAAGTTAAAAAAAATAATTTAACATTACAAATTGAATAACTTATATACAATAAAATTTGTAAAAAAAAAATTAATTTCACAATATTTTAGATTGAGAAATAAAAATATTTTAAATTTTTAACAAATAAATAAAACTAAATATATTTTTCCTTGATCATACAAAAATTACACTATACATAAACATGTAATTCACATTCACATCACCTATATATATATATATATTACAATTCAATTTAAATAAAACAATAAATCATTCAAGTGTATAATTCAATCATTTCTGCATATAAACATACATATACATAATCTTAATATCTAGAAAAATTAGGAAAAGTCACTTAAATAAAGACGTTAGACGATTTCACCGCTTGAGAGAAGATAATTCCCTTAAGTGAGAACATAAAATAAAATACTCATTAGAGTGATTCAGACGATACTTAGACTTAAGCACTTCAAAATTTGTTGAGCGGAAGTATTTGAAGAAAAACTCATTAGAATGACTCAGACAATACCTCCTCTTGAGAGCTTTAAAATTCATTGAGCAAGGTTATTAAACAAAACACTCATTGGAGTGATTTAGATGATACATTCACTTGAACACTTCATAATTCAACAACTCTAACAAAACTAAATCCCTTGAACTCTAAAATACATTCTCATCATAGTCCATAAATTTATTCTTTTATAAGGTGCAATAATGAACTTATTTTACTTTAGTCTAACGTTCAAAGCAATGACTCAAACTCAACATTCATCTTCAGAATATCAAACTTATATGCAACCAACAAACTTCAAACTCAATGTATAAATGATAAATATTAAACTCACATACAATTAAAAGCTTAAATGCACGTGCAACAAAACTTTTTAAGATTCTACATACGACTGAAAAACATTAGAACACACATGTAATATAAGTTATTATGGACTCAATTGAAGAGTTGAAGATCTTTAAATTTACATTCAAACAAATGACTCAACATGCAACACAAAGTTTCCCTAATAGAATCTCCATGAAAAAAAAAATCCAGTTAAAAATCATCCACTATAATCATTTAAGATAATTTCCTTATTTGAAAAGATCTACTCTCGATAAGCTCTTAGTTTAAGTAGGAAATACTTGTTTATGGTTTTAAATTTTAAATTCAAATATTTGTTTCTCAAATATTAATCCAACCATAAAATAAATGGTTATCCACATTATCTAACAAATTCTCCATAATTACTATCTCATTAACCATATTATAGAAATAATCAAACTTAACTCAAACAATCTATACAAAACTGAATTTTACATTTGTAAGGGATGAATCTTGACACCTTAATTTAGAATAAGAAAAACAATTGTAATAGGTGTGTTATTATTAGTATCTTCGAATTCAGATTCGAATTAAATATCACTTTTATTAATCTGATTGAATAAATGCATATAATAAAATCGTTTCGTACATTTGCTAATTGCAGCTCAAATATTGGTTTGCATTTAACACGTTGTGTACGTATATGATAGAAGCGTTGTACTTGGGTTAGCCAACTACTATATTAATATTAAAAGAAATTATTCAGCAATTTTTTTTAATGAATTTTTCTAGTACTTAATTAAACCTTCATTTTCAACTAGTTCAACCTAACTTATCATTTTAGCTACTTTTCTAAATTTTATTTTTTAAAACACTTACGGAGTTGCAAGTTCTGAACTTGTTTATACTTGAATCCATCTTCATTCATGTTTTTCCATTTAATTTCATAATTAAGGAATGCTAGCAATGAGTTTTTTTTTTTTTTTTTACATTCATTCTCATTACATAAACTATATGATCAAATTATTTAATATATTTATTCTATGATATATTATTAATATTTATTTATTTATTTTTCAAAATATATGTTGTTCATCTTAAAAGAAAATACAAATCTTTATTATAACGTAATTGATCTGATCGAACTCGACTAAGTGATGATTTTCGTACTATATTTTGAATATTTCATTGTAAGGGAACAACCAACAATTTTTTAATACCATTCAATTATTTATCAATACAAAATATTTGATAGGGGTAAAAGAAGTTTTTCATAACATTGAAAGGATCTCCATAATCTATACCAATGGTCATATATAAAATATATAAAGATATTTTATCTTTCACAACTTTATTTACACTTTCTAAACTAATTACATTCTTCAATATTTATTAGCTATTTACTATTTAATTATTATTATTAATTTTTTTTTATTTATTCTAAAAAATATAAAATTACGAAATGTCTCTTTTTAATTAGTTACATATAAAATCTAATTTCAAAATTATTATCTCATTTCCCATTTAACCTTCTCAAAAACACAAGATTATTTAAAAATGTTAACTAGCTTCAATTTCTAATAATATTTTTAAAAAATATATTATTTACAGGTTAATTTTAATTATATATAAAACTTAGGATAACAGTTCAGATTTACATTGCCCTACTAAAATATTTGTACTCCAAAATTTAAAATCTTTTGTTTTGTTCTTATAAGATTGGTTTACACCAAATCCATTGCTATAAAAATTATATTAGTTTTATTTAGGGACTGTAATTGTATTTACTCGTGCACTAAAAAAAAAAACCATAAATAAAAATAATTTTAGAGACAAAATATAGTTAGTTACTATAAAATTAAAAAAATTATTAGTTTATAAATTAGTTTTTATTATTGATAAATAATTTTCTAAATTGATATCTAATTAGTTATCAAAGTTTTTCTACCAAATTTAGAATCTAAATAATTGGTAGTTAAAATTTTGGTTGCTAATTAGATACCAACTTATAAACTATTTATCAATAATAGAAACTAATTTAGGAATCAATAATTTCTTTGGTTTCTAACATAATATCTAATTTAGTCAATATAACAATTAATTATTTTTAGTATCTAAAATTGATTTCTTCCTAATTTTGTAGTAATGAAGGATATACTTATATAATTTTTTTTTATCATATATTTGTGTGTAAGTGTACTGAGAGGAATGTAGGAGATAGGTCAATACAAAATTATATGAAAAGCTTATGAAAATAAAACACACATATATATATATATTACAATTTTTTGAAACACCTTATTTTGTACCTTATTTTGTGAATAATAAGATAAAAATTACAAGATAAAAAACTGAAATAATCAAATTAAAAAGAAGAAAAGGACATAAAAAACATACAAAGAAATCAAGAAGATATTAAAATATGTAATCAAGTAAAAATAATATAAATATAAAAAATGTAGAGGGACAAATGATGATATATATTAATGTTTTCAATTACTACTATTGCTCAAAATTCTACCATAAAAATATGAGTTGTAAATAATTTTATTTTGAGTCACGATTAATAAAAAAAATTGTGAAAATTTGTATAATTTAATTAAAAATAATAAATTTAAAAGAATAGTTAAACAACATATTTATAAAGATCGAATTATTTTTGTTATTATAAATTATTTATAACTAAATATTAAATTATAATTATAAATTTATTCTTATTATTATTTATTATATTTTATTTAGTATTTAGTATTTTTATTTAATATTATTTTATTATATACGATAGAATACGTTTATGTATATAATATAAAGTTAATTGATTATATTATATTATATAAAATAATTGATAATGTTATATAATATAATTAATTATAGTTCTATTTTATCATATTATGGTTTTGTTATATTACTAAATAATTGATCACGTTCATTATGTTATATATAATGTAATTGATTATTTTGTTATTGTAGTTTATTATAGCCTTAAATAATAAAGAGATTCTACTGATATTTTAAGTTATATAATCATTAACATAATACATTTTGATTATGTTTAGATTAAGGAAGAAGATTTATACAAGAAGATTAGTTTGGAAAAAATAAGAGTAAATATGTAAAATACAATATTTAGTCTAACATTTCCTTTTTATGAAAGCTTTACTCATTGTTAATTGTATCAATTATTTCTTAATATGATATCCTGAATTATTGTAGCCTGTAAATAATAAACACATGAGTTGTCTATTATCAAGACATTCAATTTTTAAAAGTAATTTACAAAATATTATAATTACAAATGTAAAGGTATTGATTAAATTAGCCAACTTTTTAAATATGTATTGGATTATTTACAAGTCTTATATTTAGAGATAGAAGGAATGTATGTATTGACAATTAATCATCAAACAGATATATTCTTATTTAACTTAAATTAGATTATCCTATAAAAACTTAAATAGGGTAAATACGGTTATATAATTAACAAAATTATATAAAGATAAATTTATCATAGTTTTTAATTAATCAATAATAATATTATTTTTCCTACTACCAGTAATTTTAAACTCATTTGAAATTTTAAGGAAGCCTATTTTTGAAATATTACTGCTCAATTTAAAAAAAGATGTCTGCACAAGGAACATGAATTTTGCAGGCCGAAGCCTGAGGATCAGAGAGAATGCACATCCACCATTTCTTTTTGTCCTCTAAATCTTTCTTCCTAGTAGCCACGACCAACCTAATCATTCTCCTATTTTTCAAACAAACAAAACAACAATAATAACAAAACCTAAATCAAATCTCATCTTTCAAAACTCACTTTCCTCCTTGGGTTTGTCATCTTTTCCCCCTTAATTTTTCAAATTGTCTACTTTTAAGTCTAACTAAAATTTGTATCTATACTAGTATTTTAAACTGATTTTTATGACTTTTATTCTTATTCTCACATTTTAATAATTTTTAATTACTTACCAATCAATTGAATGTTATCAGCATGTTTATACATTAATGAGAAAATTTAAAGAAGAAAATAAAATAAAAATATAAAGAGTAAAGCATATTAATTATTTTTGATTGTTGGTACAAAAGATTGAGGTAGAGGAAATTTCCAAGGTGGAAGATTCTACCAAGGTTTTATTTGTCTGTCTCTCTTTCCTAGTAACAGTAGGAAACAGGAGAGAGAAACATGTGTTGGTGGCGTCAAACCATGTATCCAATCTATCCATTCCAACATCGTCTATCTGTCTGTCTATTTCTCACTCCTCATCATCTTCCCTTCTTTTTCGTTTATTTTTTCTATTCAAAATCAAAATTCTAATAGAAAAATCAACCCCTTTTTAAAATAGCTAAAAATTTTCAAAAAAATGTGAATATAGAAAGAAGCAACTTGCTTTATTTATATATAAATATTGGTTATTCTCCCTCTCTTCTCAACCGTCTCCTCCGCGTTCAACTCGCGTGCATTGCAGTCAGACCAAGCGAGAAAGGGAAGAGAATCGGAGAGAGAAAGTTGAGAGAGAGAGAGTCTAGAGAGAGAAAGCGAAGCCCAAATACCCCTTTTCGCCATTGTAATTCCCGTTCCCTTTCAGAGAACCCATTTGATTTTTTTGAATTTTCTGGGAACTGGGCGTTTTGTGATCATCATCTGGGTTCTCTCGATCTCCATCTATTTCCGGGTTTCGGCCTTTTCTCTTCAGATCCTCTCCTTGTTTTTGTTTTCTCCTTTCTTGAATCGAATTTTTAAAGACCCGTTGTGTTTGTCTTGCAATTCTGCCAAGTGGGTGTGTTTTTCCAAAGGAAGTTTCAGTTTTTTCATAGTGAGAGAGTGGGAAAAGAATTGATTCCTATCTGGGTTTTGATGCGATTGTTGGTTCATTTTTTGAGGCAATGATGTTGACCTTAAATGTGTCGTTATGAAGTAATATGGAAGTGGTCGCTATACGGATACAACACCATAAACAACAACAGCAACAAAAACTAGAGCAAGAACATGTCGTTTTACATTGGTCGCGAGGCTTCAAAGGTTGGTAATTTGGTTTTGGTGCCCTGTTTTGTATTTAAGTACGACCTTTCTTGTTCATTCGCGTATGGTTCCTTTTATTATCTTCTCTCTTTATTGTTGATTTTAATTTATGTTTAAATGTTTCAATGTGCAGCTATGGAAGAGAATTTGCGCGGAGGCAACCACCGAGATCAACCTCCTTGCGGAGAATTGGAAGTACCTTCTCGCGGGTATTGTTTTTCAGGTTAGTTTCCCCATATTCTGATCATATTATGGATGGTTTAACTGTAGGTTGTTTTTTTTACCCTTTGTGGAAGGAATGCAATTGTGCTTCTATCTTTATTTTTGTGGATTGGAGATTCAAATATTTTTCACATGGGGTTGTGGTGGGAACTTTACTTGAACGCTACTAAAAGTTCTCCTTCATGTTGGTGTGGTTTGGTTACTTCTGGGGATTGCTTGTTTTATGTGTTAGGAACCTGGTTTATTGAACTATTCTTTGGCCGTTTAACCATTAAACGTTATTCTATCAATGATTATCCTCTAGTGTCAAGAGGGATTGATATTTCAATGAGGAAAATCTCAAGGAACTGGTAACTCTGCAGCATTGTCTGTCATATTCTGCAACTTTGAGGATTTGGCATTCAATGCCTGCACAAAATTGGATGAATTATTGCTTCTGAAATAAAATGCTGATTGCTGATATAAGTAATGGGCTCTACTTATTTATTACATTTTAATTGCAAATTTACTCAAGATTATTTGGAGCTCTGTTTCCTAGAGGGTCTAATGTTTCATTTCTCTCATTGAAAGAAAACCTTTAATAGCTTGCATGCACTCGTTGAAGGCAAATGTGTAGTAGAAATGCTCTATATCAAGCATTATCTTTTTCTCTTTTTAGTTTGAGAAAAGGGAAAAGAAACGAATGACAAACTTTTGTGCTTATGTTTAGCGTTATACATGAGATATTTTGTTTGTAAATTAGATTACTACATTTAATATTTTGCTATGTAATGTGATATACTTTAATTTACTTATTTATGATTGTTTCATATTAAAATTAAAAGTAAACTGTTTCCCTACAGTACATTCACGGTTTGGCTGCACGAGGAGTTCATTATTTACATAGGCCTGGCCCTACTCTACAGGATCTTGGATTCATCCTTCTTCCGGTTTGTAATACTCATTCCCTTTTGTGTCTCAAAAAATCTGTCTAACCTAGGACTGCTTCTTAACTTTTAATCTTGGTGCTGTTGCAGGAGCTTGGGCAAGAAAAAGCTTACATTAGTGAAACACTGTTTACCTTTATTTTTTTATCCTTTGTCCTTGTAAGAATTCTCCTCCCCTCGTCAATTTATCTTTCTCCTTTATCTACTTTCCTTCAATTGCCAGTATGATTTTATTCTTCCCCAATGTTCTAGTCTGCAATAAGTGTCATAGTTTTATGAAGTTTTAATCATTGATATGCCTCACAACATGTGCTTTTGCAGTGGACATTTCATCCTTTTATATTCAAGAGCAAAAAGATCTACACGGTTCTAATATGGTGCAGGGTTCTATGCTTCTTAGTTGTAAGTGTTTATCATGTGTTTAGTATTGTCTAATAATTTATAACTGTTTAAACATTTTACGTGAGTGCTTTGGGTTAGAAAATTAATTAGCATGTTGCCAACACAAAATTCAATCCTTGCTGTCAACAAAGATAATACCGTTCATTAAAGTAATTGCATGATTTGGCAGCCTTATGTTTGGTTATGCTTCCATGCGTATTAATGCAAAAGTGAGCATCATTACTGTTTTGACTCTGGTTTCTTCTCTATATTTTTATAGTTTTTGACTTGCTGTAGATCTTATCTTTTTAGTCTTTGTATTCCAAACAATAGAAAAGCAGAAGACTTCTGTGCTTTTGCATATTATTTTTTTAACCTTTTAACTGGTTAGGAAACTTACTGATGGATATTTTCCATTATTATGGAAGTAAATTAAGTTTAATGCTTAAGAATTTGAGCATTTTAAGGCATGAAAAAGTTCATAAAAAATTGTAAATGATTTGTGAATGTTCATTGCGATGATTAAAGATCCGTTGTTAACCTTACACACTTCACCCTTTATATTCTCTAGCCAGCATAGTCAATTCATTGGCCTTATGATGTTTTAAGTTGACTAAATAACCTATAGCATAAGGATGCTATATAACGGTTTTTTATAAGCGTGGCTTCTTTGCATTTGTAACTGCAGGCTTCCCAAGCTCTTCGCATAGTGACATTTTATGCTACTCAGCTTCCTGGTCCAAACTACCACTGTCGGGAGGTATACTCATTTGAGAATGAGTACTTGTTAAGCAAACAATATATCATTAGTTTCTCTTTTATTTCTATGTGACTCTTTCCTTTTTTTAAAAAAATCTTTTAACTTAATTCCGTGTATTTTGCAGGGGTCTAAACTTGCTACCCTGCCTCGCCCAGATAGTGTCTTTGAAGTCCTCTTGATTAATTGTTAGTATACTATTGTACTGGAGTTATTTAGCTTTGATTCCTTTTGGTTGTTTTGGTGCTCATTTGGTTTTCATTGTGCAGTTCCACGTGGCGTGATATATGGATGTGGTGATTTGATATTTTCATCACACATGATCTTTACTCTTGTCTTTGTTCTTACATATCAAAGATATGGCACACGAAGGTAAATTGACTCATGTTTCTTTTATATGGTTTTGACTCATTTTCGTCAAGATTTAAGTTTTCCATTTCACTGCAGTAATGTTTGTGTTGGTTGCTTCATTGTTTATTGGGATAATTAACCTCCCTTGAGGTTTGTGCTAATCCCACCTACACCCTTTCTTGGAGAAAAATTACACCAAGTTCCCTTACTATTTGTATGATTGTTACACACTTACACTTGTTATTTTTTGAAAAATAATAAATCCCCCATATTTTTTTATGTCAAACTATATAGACATTGCTCTAAAAAATAGCATAGCTCGGGAGGCAAGCGAAAATTTTCAATCAAGAAGGGTGAATGTGTAGTTATACTTAACCTCAAGGAAGTCCGTGTAATTATCATTATGTATTTTAGAACTTGCCATAACTTATTACTGTCATATTGTACTACAAGTTATTTTCAGTTATAATTTATTATGCTTGTTCATGAACAACTACAGATGTATAAAACAGCTAGGGTGGACTCTTTCTGTGTGTCAGTCTCTTTTGATAATAGCATCACGCAAACATTACACGGTTGATGTAGTTGTTGCCTGGTGAGGAGCATTTTCTGAATTGCAATGTTCAAATTTTGTTGTCCATGTCCATTTTGGTTTAGTGTTTGTTTTGATCCTTGGCAGGTATACTGTTAATTTAGTGGTATTTTTTGTCGACAAAAAATTACCAGGTTTGTGCATTTGGACATAATTACATTTGCTATAGTGAATTCAACTGCTCTTTGCTTGTTATGCTAACTTGGTCATTCCACAGAATTACCAGACCGGACAAATGCTGCAGCAACCTTGCTGCTACCATTAAGCACCAAGGACAACAAAGATGGCAGGACCAAAGAAGAGAACCACAAGTTGTTGAATGGGAATTCTGTTGTTGACCCTGCAGATTGGGTGTGTTGAATGTCTTCTAGTTGTCCTTTTTTAATCTCTTTTTATGTAATGTCGTTGTCTCTGATCTGGACATAACATGGTTTTTGTGACTTTACTCAGAGGCAGAGAACTCAAGCAAATGGTAAGATTCTGGAAGATGGCCATACAAACCATGCTGACACTGCAATGAATGGTGCATAGATATATGAGCGAGCTTATGCTGCACAAAGTTGGGATCTGCTGCAAAACATGGCCTTTAGAAAGTTACAACCTACACAACTAGATTTGTTTCGTGGAAATATTGTTAGCCTAATTTATGTTACTGTAACTGGGTTGTGTGCTTTTTTAACACATTGCAGCCCTGATCCTTTGTCATTGTAAAATGATCTAGCATCAGCAGTGCTATAGAAAATTTTCCAATTCTCATTGCCTCATTTCTTAGTACCATGTGCATAGTCCTTACAGTATTTTTTTTGGGGCACCAGAGCCATGCATGTTCTTTGCATGGTGAGGAAAAATCAGTAAAATGTAACAAGTTTCTAAATTTCTAAATGTAAAAGAGATTTAGTTCGAATTACTGGACCAATAGATGCAGTAAAACCCGACATTTGTACATTTTGTCGCTGGCTGACAAAAGGGTTGGTGGAGGAAATCTTGTGTCATCATGGTACAATGTCACTCCACTGAAAATGCAAAACATGGCACATGGCGTGCATTCATTATTGAATCTAGAAAATGTCAAATTTAAATTAAATTCGTGCTGTTGAAGCAATTATTACTCTTACCTAAATATGAGGATGATGGATAGAAGTTGTACTTTTGTTTCTATTTTTGTCGCTCCAATTAAAATGGGATATCGTTTTTTTTTTTCATCTAAGTAACATTTTTTCTTCTGTCGGATATGGTAAGTTTTTAGCTGAAGGGCATGAAAGACATGGTCAGTTTTTGTTTGATGGTCGTGTCTGAATCAGGGTATAGTTATTAATTTTATACATTTTTTTATGAATACAGTATGTGGTAAACTATCATGAGAAAGTATAGTAAGTTTATAATTACTCTAAAAATAATTTTACCAATAAATTTGTTTTTAAATTGAACTTTAAAAAAAAACATTTTTCTAAATAAAATTGAAAAAAATGCTGTAGTGATTTGGTAGCATAAAGCAGAAACTTTTTAAGACAGCTTAATAAAAAGAACTATTTTTCAAATAATTGTTTACCACATGGTGTCCACTGATTATTAAACGTTACATTGCCTTAATTGAGGAATTAGATGGATAGGAAATGTAATGGCGCTTGAATAATTCCCAAAAATGAAATGGTAACAGTAAGTAACATTAACGAGCACATGAAGCTTTTAGCATGTGCTTGTGTCCAATTTTAGGTGTCTCTCCTCCTAGTTCAAAGTTAAAGAAAAATATCAATTTTAACGTCTGTCTCCTAATCTAGAAATAGGATTAATCAAATTTGGGTGAAAAACCTTAAACCCAGTGATTGTAAATCAATATTTTCATTCTAAAATGATTTTCTACATAAATATTCCAAAGTTACTGATTGTTTAACCTTTTTGCAAATTTAATTACCTCTCTGTCTCAGTAAACAAATGTATTCATTGAAAAAAAGTTTAATTATTTTAGTAAAAATCATTTTAAAAGTAACATATTTAGTATTATTCTTAATACATGTTGAAAATTTTAAACTATAATAATTATAGAAGTGAGAGAATAATCATAGGTAGAGTGTTAGATGGTAGAATATTAGTAATATAGTTGGTTATTATTTATTGTAACTTATTGTGACAGATATGATGCTGTATGAATTGTCCTGAACCCATTTTTGAAGTACAAATTCCCTCCAAATGTCTGTTTCTGAGACTGATCAATCACATGCATTTCTCCTTTTCGCATGGGCCACAATCCTTTCCTTCCCTACACGTTGCTCAAACACCTCCTCTCATGGGGTATCATGTTTCTCACCAATGTCATTGTTATGAGTAGCTTAAGGGTATATAACTTGAAGCCACTATGCAAGTAAGGACACATAATTAAACTAGGTCTATCTTTCCTAAGATCGCTGTCTATTGTCTCTTAATTAAAACTACTTTAATGGCTAAAGGTATTTTACTGTCACACTCTTGGAAGTTTGGTATGCGTAATGTCTAAAGTGTGTAATGTATATTTTTTTTTTATTCAGATTGTTATTTTGAGTTAAAGATGTGTATGATTTGTGTTAAGAAATGAGTTTTAAGTCTAATTCCACCTCATAAAACCAGCTTGATGAGGTGAGATTTGCACCCATTTATATACTATGAAAATGTCTAATCTTTAGTCGATGTGAAATTTCCAACAATTTGTATGATTTTTGTCAATTCTTTTAGAAGATTTATATCACAAGTAAAAAGTTTATATCATGAGTAGAAGTTGTCTATATTAAGGTTTTTTAGTTTTTGGAAGAAAGTTAGAGGAAAAGAGATTCGGATAAATCTTTTATATAAAAATTGAGATATTCATAATATACCTCTTATTTATTTATTATTTTTTTTTATAAAAAAACCTTTAATTAGCCTTCAATGCACCATTATTGAATCATACATACACAGTTTCATAGAAACATAGACATCCAAACAAATTCAAGTCCACTCATCAAATTTGTCTCTCACTACATTTTTTTATGCACCAACAGATACCAAACCTCTGCTAACCTAGTTACTAGACTTTGTTGATGTATCAAAATAATGTTTTGTTGCAGAAAGACACGAGAATAAATATAAGAGATCCTATTTTTTGTGTGTACAAGGGCAGCACTATTGTTTGAATCTATGACCCCGTATAAACTACCTATATCAGTGTAATAGACCCTATAAAGATGGCCGAGTTAACAGTTGCTTTGTATCTTTCTTATAATATACACATCATTTGCTAGTGACATAAAAAGATCAATGGCTATCTAAATGGTTTCTATAGGTACAAAAACTTTGGCTTACAAATATTTTACTTTATCTAGTTTTGGAAATGCAGCAGCAGAAGTAAATAAAATCACTGGATGTTTCATGAAAATGTGAGCGAATCTGCAATGGTGATCAATGGAGATATGTCCAAACTTTATACAGATACTCTAGCTTGGGAAAATGAAGAAAATGATATATAGCCAGGACTATGTGAACCCCATGATGCCTGGGCAAATTCATTAGCTGAAATGGTACTCTTCATTATTGTTACTTATTCCGTCCTCATGACATGACATTGGTTGATATGTATGGTCTATTTAAGTTTTAGGGTAAAACACTATTTGGATTTTCCAAAGGGTAAAATACTTTCACATTAATATATGAAATTATTATTTTAAATAAGTGTCTTGGTTAAATAAATCTTAAAACTAATCCTTATTTTAGTTCTTAAACATGCGATAATTTTATCAATTAAGTTTTATGAGATATAAATTTTGACACACGCATGACACTGAGACACAAATAAGACTACAAGAAAATCATGAAATACAAACCAATTTTTAGAGACCAAAATAATTAGTTGCAATAGTAATTAAATTAGAGATCATTTTATAAACTAAAAAAAAAATTGGTTTATATTATTGTTAAATAGTTTCTAAATTGGTATCTAATTAGCAACCAAGGTTTTAAAGACCAAATTTAGAAACTAAATAATTGGTAGTTAAAACCTTGGTTGTTAATTAGATACCAATTTAGAAACTATTTAACAATAATAGAAACCAATTTAAAAACTATTTAACAATAATAGAAACTAATTTAGAAACCAAATTTTTGTCTAGTTTCTAAAATGGTATCTAATTTAGTTACTATTACAACTAATTATTTTGGTCTCTAAAAATTGGTTTCTATTTCATGTTTTTCTTGTAGTGTAATATTCTATATATAAAATCAAAAATGACTTTATGACACCCGATGCTCCATAAATATTAATATTTTAATTATTTATAATTTTTAAAATTATTTTAATATTTTGTATTTTGCTTATATTTTCATTGAGGAGATTTTTTTTAAAATATTTTTTTATTACAAATATTAATATTTTGTTGTGGGTGTAAGGTGGAGCATGGTGTAAAAATATCATCATCCATATAAAATGGATAGACGTCACATAACATGATCAAATTCTGAACTAAGAATTGACATTTATTTACTTCATATTGTACAGACAATAGGTAAATCAACTAGTCAGATTATATGAAAATAAGTCCTCACAATCAAATGTTACGAGTATTTTGATATTTATAACTATTCTAATTAAGAGGGATGTCTCCCAACCAGAACATGTTGTTGAGGTCGATTAAACTTTAAAATGGTCACCTGCAAGCTTCATGGGCTCCAAGGAAATGAGGGACTCCACCTGCAAAAGATAATCCGACACTCAAGTCAGTAAGAGAATAAAACATAGTGAATATAGTGTAAAATATGAGTTGCCTGTGAGTTGTTGTTCTCATTTTGTTATCATGTGTTGGAGTTATTCCCTAACTCAGTTATAGTCGTCTACTGTCTGGTCATCTTCTTTCCCTTATATAGGATAGTGCTCTCTCCCCTTCTCCTTGTATTTTGTTTTGTTTTGAGCCATATTCCCAAATTAATTTCAATACCGCATATACATTCAATCTCCATAATTAACGTCCTCTCCCTCTTTATGAGAAATAAATTAGATCTTTTTCATTAACTTCAGAGATCGACATTAAAACTGTTTTACCACCTGATTGGGCTCGGCCCATGACCTCGCAACCTCCTAACCTCAGACATAAGCCAGTGAGACTAATAAGTTCAAACATTAACTTCAGATTCACCCTATTATTGAGCTTGACCCATGACCTTACAACCCCCTAGCTTCAAGCGTAAGCCAATGAGGCTAATAAGTTCATAACCATTAAATTCAGATATCGGTGTCAGATTCACTTTCATCCTATTATTGGGCTCGACCCATGATCTCACAGCCTCCCAACCTTAGGCCTAAGCCAATGAGGCTGATAAGTTTGTTGCTATTGCTTGATTCCACCTTCAATTGACTTCTTGTAATGGACCAAATTTGGACTCAACACTTTGTTTTACCTGGTAGGTCGACATTTCCTTTACCTGTAAAAAAAAAAAATAACAAATTAGATCGAGTGAGGTCGGACCCCACCCAGTTAAAATCGAGGAGGTTTTTTCTTCATGCAATGCACGACCTTCTTAATAATTTGAACCAAACAAGGTCGGTACCCCACCCAGTTAAAACTGAGGAGTGTTTTCTTCATGCAATGCGCGACCTTCTTAATAATTTGAACCGAACGAGGTCGATACTCCACCAAGTTAAAACCGAGAAGGTTTTCTTCATGCAATGCATGACCTTCTTAATAATTTGAACCGAACGAGGTCGGTACCATACCAAGTCATAACTTGTGCATGGTTTTTCTTCACGTTAGGTTAAGACCTTGACGTGGTATTCTTATTGAACCGAACGAGGTCGGTACCATAGTCATAACTTGTGCATGGTTTTTCTTCACGCTAGGCTAAGACCTAGACATGGTCTTCTTTTATTTGGACCAAACGAGGTCGACACCTCACCTAGTTAAGACCGACGTGTGATTTTTTCTTCATTACATTACCTGTTCTCAACAATCATAAAATGGTAAATCATGTCCACTCAACTTATTCCATTATGAATCAAATATAAAAGAATTAAAACATCCGAAAAACATAATTTTGTATCATAACCAAATAAATCAAAAATTGAAATATTTAATTAATTGTAATCAAAATATAGATTAACCACATTCCATATTCTTGGTATAAGTCTCCAATCCAAATTTTAGAAACAACTAAATGAAAGTTCTCCAACAGAACGGTCATGGTAAGAGAAAATGTTCAAAAGCATAAATATTCTGCAATTTTAGTAACTCTTGAATTTCAATATTTTTTAATTTAAATTTTTTTATCCATTAGATTTTCAAAATTTATGAGATTCATTATTATTTTTTTGTTGGTCAAAATATATTTAATAATGAAGCAACATAATCCATCACTAGTGCAAAATCTTATGACCCATCAGTGCAACGTGCCAACCCATTCTTTTAATTTTAGTATGAAAAATAAAGTGAATAAATAGTGTATGCATTGTCATTCAAGATAAAGAATTATAAAAATTAAAAGAAGTAAAATTGACCAAATTTGTACACCCCTCATTATTTTTCCCTCTTTCGCTTACTTCTATACTCTTCTTTAATGGCAAAGACATTGTAATATAGTCATTTTTTATAACAAAATATGACATAATATTAAAAACTTGAGAAGAAAAAGATATGGATGAATAAGTAAGTTATATTGGTAAATAAGCAAAACATTTATCTATTTTTTTTTATATTTTGGATGTAAAGATGTTATAATATCTTAATTTTTATAAAAGAGATTTACATATTTTCAAACTGAAAATGGAAGGTTAACACATGCAATGAATTTAATCAAGACAAAAATCTAACATATATGTACACATCTTCAAAATTTTATTTACCCAATTCTTACCAAATATATTTTAAAATAATTAATTTGTATTCATAGAAATTCCCGCTTCTAATTGAAAATATGCAGCCATATTTATTTTCTAATTTGTAACAAAATTTTACGAATTTATATATTAAATTGAAATAATATTTTTTTTTCTTGAATGATTTAATCAGTACTTAGTAAAATAGGATGCTTATAAATTATTACCAAAATAATATTTCATTAACTAAACTATTTCTTAATATTTTAAAATAGAAAATAAAATTCATGTGATATAACTATGTGTCAAATATAAGTTGGTCTATCCATTATAATAACATAACCGAATCTATGAAAATAATTTTTATTATTGACCAAAGTGATTTGAACGCTCCAAATATTTATAATTATCCTTCTTACAAAATTTAACCAACGGGTCATCCTTAATTGTTATCATGAAAATAGTAAAATATAGAACAAAATTTAGAGAGTGGGGACAATTATCAAACACTATCATATACAAACAATTTTTAATGTATAAGTATTAATTGAATATAAAAAATTAACGCTAGAGAACATTGAAAGAGTAAAGCGAGACAAACAAAAATTACTCACCATCGCGAAAATTATTATCGAAACGTACCTTTGGCGAACGAAGCGTGGTTTGCAGGGGAAGTGGTCCGGTAGTGTGTGTGTTATGTCTTGTGGAATAAGGAAATTTTACATATATATTGTGGAGGTAGGAAAAGTTTTAACTAGTGATGTGAGTTGATTTTAACACTTTGATATTTATGATTGAGATTTTAAGACAATTAATGAGTGAAAACCTAAGGAAAATCCCCACTGAACATTAACTTAACCAAGTGGTTAATTAAATGTGAAGGTTCATTTCACAAAGGCAAAAGGAAAACACAATTATATGGTGAATATGATGACAAATATGGTGCGAAATTGAACAAACAATAAAGGAACAAAGAGAAGACCGAATTATAATTCAAAGAAGCAAAACTAAGAACATGTTTTTGATAGAATGGAATGAAAATGGATAATTGGAATAGATGATGAAAAGGAGAACATATGTGGAGCTATGATGGATCACGTCAGTTGATGGGATGGAATCACCATGAGTGAAAGGAGGCTGCCACTTGAGAGCTTCATATCTCACAAGATAAGACCGAGTTTGGAGGAGAACACTTACTCACTACTCACACAAAAATTGTGCAAAATTTCTTTACTATCATTTCAACTTGTCAAATACACTAGGTAGGCCTCTTATTTATAGGTGAATGAGCCTTGGAGAACAAGCTAAAGGGGTAGGATGGGAAAAGGAAAAAAAATGGGCAGCCTTAGGGTTTGACTAAGTCAATCCCGCATCCTAGGCTTGTCCTTCTAGAAACTAGCTCAAAATGCCTTCAAATGGGTTAGGAACAAGCTAAAATGCTACTCACACCCCGTATTATACTAAAGGTACCTTATTGTAGCTTATATTTGCTATTTGGACCCACAAAGTGAGCCCAATTATTTACAACATATTTCTAAACCTTTAAGAAGACTAGCAAGAAGAACTTTAGGTGCTCTGGTTTATAGCTTCTTCTTCTGCTGATGTTTTCTCAAGGTTTGGTGGGGTTCAACTTTGTATACTGAGATGACTTACCCTTTTGGGAAGTTTTTGTTGTGTCCTTATTCATCTATCAGTTTGAATCACCTAGCCCCACTATGGGTGCCAAGTGTTCTAGCTAAGAGGGATATGTCTCCCAACCAGAGCATGTAGTTGAGGTCGGTTAAACTTCGAGATGGTCACCTACAAGCTTCATGGGCTCCAAGGTAATGAGGGGGCTCCACCTGTAGAAAATACTTCGACGCTCAAGTCAGTAAGAACATAGAACATAATGAGTATAATGTAAAATATGAGTTGGAATTACTACCTGTGAGGTGTTGTTCTCATGTGTTGCAGTTATTCCCCTTGTCTCAGTTATAGTCGTCTACCGTCAGTCCTTTTATCTGGTCATCTTCTTTCCCTTATATATGATAGTTCTTTCCCCCCTTCTCCTTGTATCTGGTCTTGTTTTGAGCCATATTCTCAAATTAATTACAATACCACATATACATTCAATCTCCATAACTAATACCCCCCCCCCCCCTCTTTATGAGAAATAAAAGGGATTTTTTTTATTAATTCTAGAGATCGGCATTTAAATCATTTCACTGCCTAATTGGGCTCGGTCCCTGACCTCACAATAACATAAATTGTTATTTTAATATCAATATCTAGAAAGTGTTTAGTTGAAGATATGTTTTAATTTATCCTCTTTTACTGAAATTCACGTTATGATAGAGAGGTCTTCTGTGTTAGAAAAATATTTAAATATTTCTAATAATTATTTGTGCAAAAAATGTTTAGCATGTTCAAATATAGAAGCATTCATGCTTCTTAACTTAAATGACATGCTTAAAGTAGTAGACAAATTTTGAATTTCTTTACTTAAAAAATAATGTAATAGTATGCATTATAAATTTTACGAATCAAAGTGTTTTAACCCTATAAATATTGTAGAGAAGACTTTAGTTTGAATAGGAAAACTCGATGGTGGAGAGTTTTATAGAATTTATTGAATCAACTAAAATCCTTAGTAAAAAGGATGATAATTAGAAGTAGTGCAAATATGAAAACTATAGTTTTAGTGTCGAATCTGCTTCTGAAATCATAGAAGAGGGGGGCTTGGAAGTATGGGAGGGAAGTTACTCTGAGCTATGGGGTGTTAAAAGTTTATCGTCTTCAATGTTCTTTGTTTGGCGCTTGTTTAAACAAAAAGTTGCAACTGAGGTTAGTTTACAAAGTACGGATATAGTAATGTGTTGTGAAAGTGTTGAATCTGTTGAACATCTTTTCTTCCTATGCAAGGTTGCACAAAAGATTTGGCACTTGTGTGAAAATTGGGCCAGTATGTCAAATGTTATATACAAAAATCCAAATTATCAACTTCAATCTTTTTGGTTTAAACCATTTATCTAAGAAAAGCAACCTTGTTTTGAAAGGAGTGTAGGTAGGTATGATTTGGACATTATGGAAACATAGAAACCTTGTAGTTTTCAATAATGCTAATCCAGATGCATCATATATTTTTATACAACTCAAAGAAATGTTTGGGCATGGATTAGGCACTTTTATCCCAAATCTATTTTCACTTATTCAGATTGGTATTTCAATCCCATCCTCTGCGTTAGTACGTTGGAATAGTTTCTCAGTCACAATATATGACGCTTTTGCATATTTAGTGTTGGTGCAAAGGAGGAATGTTATCCAGGATTTAGAGGTTTCTTATCTTGATAGGACTATAATTATATGTTATATCATGATGGCTTTAGGGGAATGTGGTGTGTTTGTTTTTATAATGCTGGTTATGATAGAAAGACGCATGACTTACAAACAAGCAGGAGGCTTCAGGTATAATGGGAGAACCAAAGTTTTTTGTAGGCTACACCCATAAAAGGATGTCATTGCAGCAAAACTTTCGTAGGGCTTGCTGCTAAGAAATTGTGCAACCATAGATCATACCATGTCTTAGAACCACAAGTGCAAAACATGTCCCTCGCTTGCATATTGGGGCTATCTTGAGGCATTTCAATGAATGATTTTCTTTTATTTATGTTTGGAACGGTTCCAACAGTAGGGCGTGTAGAGGGTAGTGGAGGCTTATGTGCACAGTGTAAGGTTTTATATGTATTCCTTTTTTGAGGTTTCGTTTTATGGCTAATTGTAGTATTTTTGTTTCTGGTTTAGAAGAGGACTATGGCTGAGATCTAGATAGTCTATTTATTTTTTTGTATAAGGTTAGAACACCCCTTAAATGTTTCATGTTATTTTTATTTTATTAATTCGTTGCCTATTAAAAAAATTCAACTAATAGTTGCTTTAATTATGTGATTTTATGTGATAAATACCAAATTTCAGTAATATTTCATATTAAAATATCGACACTTATGGGTATTAATTGCTAAAATAAGTATAAAATAACCCCTAATTTATGAAATTATACTTTTGTACATATTTTATGATTTTAATTTAAACAAGAACGATTTATTTACAAATTTGTGTTAATTTCAGGTTTCTATGGAAGAATGAAGATAATTGGGCAAAAGGAAAATATACCAAGCTAAAAAGAGAAAGTTGGAATGCATCAACACTCACCAAAGCTCCCCAAACTCACAAAAAGCCAAGATGCCACTAGTGGATCTCACTCAAACGAGCTCAATATCGCTCGAGCGAGATAGGGCCAAAAAAGGTGGGTTTTTTTTTTTTTACGTTTTACTCGCCAAGCGAACCCATTAGCGCCCAAGCGAGAAGTCACTTAAGCCCATGAAAATTTGGTTAAATAGGGAGCTTGCGGCACAACCCTAGTGTGCAAGATTGAAGGAAAAACACCATTAAGTGACTAGTTATCCAATTGGGAGAATAGAAGGTCTTAGAAGATGTGTGGCTAATTCTACCTTATGAATTTGGGAGTAATATGTTCAATCTCTTATGTATTGAGGTGATATTTGAATATAATATTTTGTTCTTGATTGATTATTGGTATTGTTGTTTTGTTTCTAATTCTTGATCTAGAATCTTAAATTTGACTGGAAAGTATTTTTATTTTCTGACCTAAACCACAATACTTAACATATTTGAGTGTTATGAATAGACTTGAAATGTTTATTGCTAGTAACGTTTGAGCTGAATTCTAAGTTGTTTTTATAAATATACGAGGAGGAACCGATATTTAGGAAGCATCTAATAATTTTATATGTGATCAGGAATCGTTATAAATGAATTTTATACGACCATCAATATCAATCAAAGAACATAATGTTATCATACTAATCAAAATACATAAGAGTGAGAAAGATGAAACACAATCCCTATTTTTCCAATTGAAGCAACAACTGTTTGCCTTGTTTTCTTGTTAATCATTGCCATCACTACAAATTCCAACAAATTTTTATTATTCTGTTTTATATTTAGCGAATCTTTCTACTTGAATATTCAACTATTACTTGTGAGTTCGATATCCGTCATTATAGACACATTATTAGAGACACATTATTACTTCTGACAACACAGTGCACTGTCGTAAAAAATCACAAATAAGTAAGAATAACCAAATACACACTTAAACTACTCATACTCTTAATCAACTTATATTTACATAAACGTTAGTAGTTTCATCGAGCATTGGTAATCTACTTAAATGTTTCTTGCCTATATGTTTGTTTATGAATGTGTTTGCACAAAACTCAGACATACACTTATTTACAGGTATGTTATTAATATATAACCTCTTGGTCCATCTAAATAAGTCCATATATTATTATTACATAGATTTTGCTTCTATCTTCTTTTGAAGATACGAATCGCAGTTACAGATAAGCTACCTGCTACGTACCCTGATGGTGCATGTGAGGGAGAACTTTGTGTGTTAGTTGTAGAGTGCACAAAGGTGCCTAGAATCATACATAATGTGGCAGATGCCCCCACAACAGCGATGCCTGCCATTAAACAAAAGCTGCGTTTGCGAAATTCAAGCTGGGAAATTGTGCAATGTAGAAAGAACCTACCCTTATTGAGAACACAAACAATCACACCAAAACACACTTACACGACACAGTGCACAGACACAGTGCAATGATAGGACACATATATATATATATATAAGAGTGTATGTACGAGTTATGCAAGACATGCAAGACCATGATTTTGTGGCATGTCTACCATCAAAGTAACGACCACTTTATGAGTAGATGTACTGCTCCTTTCCCAATATGTGGTCTTTTTTATTTCCTCACGGGGATATCAAATTTGACTCAATAATACTAATTAACGACTACTTTCATTTGAGGATTGAACAATAATTTAGTTGTGTTCTTGTTTTTAAAGATTAATAGGACCAATTACCACTCAATTCATTAGCCTTGTTGTGACCTCTCGGACACCATTTTCTCATGCCCCTTTTGTTGAATAAAAAAAAGAAGAGAAGCTTGGTCAAAGAGGGATGCATATCGATAACCAAAGGGAAATTAAGTGCATTGTTTAATTAGGTGGAGAAATTATGGTGCACTAGGGTGAGTCTAGTTCAACTTAATTTGATTCAAATTTAAAATGGTTGGTTGTAGATAAAATTAGTTGTTGTTGAAGCAATAAAAGGTTGCTCATACTATAATCAGCGCACGCATTCGATCACAATTTCTTTTGTTTATCTATAGGGTTAAAAGTTTTCTTATACCTTTCTCTTATATATATTTTTATAAAAGTGAAATAAAATACCATAAGATAAAAAAGGAGAATTTGAAATTTCACTTTTTTTTTTTGTAATTGATAGTTTCGTCCCTATTAGCTAAGTTCTCTCTAAATGCCTGCAGATATTTTTAATGCATTAGAAAGAACATTTTCCTCATGCACTACACAATGTAGTTTTTACTTTATGGTGTTGAATGAATGACATTTTTTTTCCACAAATAGGGCAGACAGTAATTGTAAGCTTTTACACAGAAGAAGATTGGAGATGATTATGAATTAAAAATGGTGAACACATTGGCCAGATAATAAAGCAAGTGAGGTACCTGATATCACTGAAATGGAATTTTGTTTGATTCTTTTCCACGGAAAATGGTGCACTTGGCCCCCATCATGGCCCCGGTTGTGTGTACACCTGAAAACCATCTTTGATTGAAAGGAGGGGTCATGTTCTTTAAGATTCACTTCCTTCAAGCCAAATATCTTTTCACCTGATCAAGCTTTATTTGGGCTCAGAAAAATATGCCAATGCTGCCAGGGTTACCAACAAAAATCTATGTCACCTTATGTAAATCTGTTGTTCGTATAGGATTATTTAGTAAGTAAATATCACAAACAACTTCAACTACATTCACTATATATCAAATAAATTTACATGACTAAAATGTTAATTCTCACAACTTAAAATGCATGATACAATTTTAAAATTGTGAGAGCTGCAAATTAAAATGCATAAAATGGATCATACAATTTTAAAATTATTTCATTTCGATAAAAGTAATTTTTTTTTTGTGATTTGTTTATGTTTTTATGTATTTTGGTGTTTGATATGTTGATTTTTTTTTAACTGTTTTTTAGAGTGATTTTTTTTTTTGATTAATTTTGGGTTAAAGAATAACTAATAATTTTTGTTAGAAGTTTGGAATAGGTTGGAGTGTGAGATTCTATTTTATCTCTCTTCTTAATTCTTGTATAAAGATTATATCACTTCTTAAATAATCTATATTTATTTATTGTTTTTTCCTGATAAAAAAATATAAATATAATTTCTTTTTTTCTTACATAATTAATCTATACCTATATATAAAGAGATTCTCCATTATAGATGTACACAAATTTTTTCCGATTCTATCCTTATTTAATATATCTCATTTTATTAATAAATGAAGTATTTTATCATTTCATATGAATTATTTAAAAAATAAAATTAGTTTTTAATTCTTTAAATTAATATTAATGTACAGTTTTTATATGACTCCCCACTTTTCCCTTAGTTCCTTATTTTAAGGCAACAAAGAGAACATATTTTCACACATTTCCACACCAAATCTCACGTATAAAATAAAATAACCTCCACTTTTAATCACTATATGCACTTTATTTTTTGCTTTTCAATTTTGACTCATTCAAAATTATTTTTTGTATGTACGTTACATTTATATCATTATAAAAATTGAGTAAAAGAGAAAAATATGAATATACACTTGTAAACTAGTAAGTATAATACTCTTTACATTATTACAAACTGCCTACGTTTCCACTTGTAAACTAAACTAGTAAGTATAATACTCTTTAGATTATTTATCTATGTTGGACACTTTTTTTAGTGTAAATAAATGGTAATGGCTGGGTTATTTGAATCAACATATCTATTTGTAAATAACTAAGAGAAGTTGGATTTTATGACTCATCAGTTCATTCAAATAAAAAATAATAGTTAACGGGTAACAAGTTAGTTATCTATCACATCATTTTTTTTTATATCAGTTCATTGCTTTGGGCATACACGGACGATTTATTAAATCAGCCACAGACTAAGAAATTACGGGCTTTGTTAATGGCACCCCTTTATTCTTAAGTATACCTTTATTTTAGTTTATACAAAGTTACAATTTGGAGGAACACATTTCCGTAGGTCAAGATACAAATGAAAACGTATTATTATTTTGTAATGACGTGTATTCCCAATTCGAAACAAACAAGTTTCTACTCGGTATTGAAAAATCATGCATAATGCGACTTTGTTTCAGTTTTATTAGTTTTCAATACAAAATGGAACTTGTTTCCACTTTTTGTATTAGAAAATTATACAATTTTTTTTCTTTCTCCATAGAAGTTTGAAGTTGATTAAAGATACCAAGTCACTGTTTTTCACTCTTTAAGAAGAAAAACCAAAGTTTTCTTGAATGATCTTTCATATTTAAATGTAAAAGACAACACTATTACTAATAAAATGATTATATTTTTCTTTTTCTTTTTAGATTAGTTATACAAGGATTATATTTAAACTGATTATATTTTTATAATAAAATGAGTTTCCAATTTTTTTGTTTTTCAATAAAAGGATGAAATTTCTGTACATGACTTTTTTCTTCTTCAATCGCTGATAACACAAAGATCAAAATACACCGATTCAAATACCTTAATTTTTTAGAAAGAGAATTACCATAAAATAGATAATATTTTTCTTCTTATAAGCAAGATAAGGAGAACACTTATCCTTATTTGCACCATTTAAATTTGAAAAGAAAAAATCTTGAACAATTATTTAAGTTGCTTCCTTTTTTATTTGTGACTAAGAATTTTGTAACACAACTTTGTCAAATATCAAATTCAACAGTTAAAATAAATTGAAACTACAATAGAGTATAAACTATAACATTTCAACCCATAAACCCTAAAACAAATATATGCAAACATATGATGTTTGCCTAACAAATATTTCAAGACTGCACAATTATAGAAGGTGAGTGGTCATATAAAAAAAAATATTTTTAAGTAAAAATTAGAAGAAACAATTCTAACTAGTCTCGAGAAACATGACATTATAACATTCACATTACAAACCAACGAGAAGATATGTCATAGACGAAGTAATAACATGATCATCATTATAGTTATCATTATATTTTCTTTTTACTTACTCATATTCTCCATTTTCAAACCATAACAATGCTGCATGGTTTGCCCCCTTTTTTTTACTATAATGGTTGCATTTAGAACATTAAAACCTTCCATAGTTTATTATTTTATTTTATCTTTTTTAATCAATTAATAGGTTACTTCAGGAGTATAAGGCTTCTACCGTATTTTTTATTACACTAATATTATTGACTCATTCATTCATTTATTACGTACACTAATATTTAACTTATTTAAGTTTTTTTATTACTGACAAATTTTACTGATGGATGAAATTATCGACGAGTCAACCGACAAATTTTATTGACAAATTTAAAAATTAATAAATAATTGAACATTAATCAATATCCGAGCATGAAACATTTTTCATCACTAATATTCGTCGATAACTGAGTGTCAACATAATTCATCAATAAATTTAACAATATTAATAATAATTATAATAATAATAACAATAATATTAATAATAATAATAATTACAATAATTTATATATTTATATAAAAAAAGATTTCTCTTTATAACTACTTTTGGTATACACATTTTGTTTTCTATTTTATTAAATTATTTAGATTTTTGGTTAAGTGTGGAGAAATTTTTATGAGTAGAGCAGTTTTAAGAATTATAGCGTAATTATTTTAAGAAAATTGTTTTCCACTTGTTTTATGACGTAGAACAGTTTTAACAATGATACTATATTTTTTTTAAAAAAAATAAATATGTTTTCAGTGATTTTTGTTTGCTTTTAAAACTACAATGTACCAGTACACTATCGCCAAAGTAGGTTTTGAATTTTAAACAAAATAACCTTTGGTGTGACATTTTAATTTTTATGATTCTTCCTGATAAGTGTTTGATTTCAGTAATATTTCATATTAAAATATAGACACTTATGAATATTAATTTCTAAATTATGTAAAATAATCCTTAATTTATGAATTTATACCTTTTTACATATTTTATGATCTTTATTTGAATAAGAACATTTTATTCCCAAATTTGGTGTTAGTTTAATGTTTATAGGGAAGAATGGAGATGATTGGGATAAAAAGGAATAATATAAGTTACAAGGAGAAAGCTGAAAAGCCAAAGAACACACAAAAGTACAAAAAGCTCAATTCAACAGCAAAGCAATTCGCTTGAGCGAGAAAGCGTCAGAACCATTGGGTCATTTTATGTTTTAATCAACAAGCCCAGTAGTGCGAGGGAAGAAGTCATCTAACTCTAACAAATTAGGTTAAATATGGGGCTTGAGGCACAACCCTAATGTGCATGATTGAGAAGAAAACGCCATTGAGTGAATTGTAATCCAATTGGGAGAATAGAAGGTGTTAGAAGATGCATGATTAATTCTACCCTTTAAGATTGAGAGTAATCTGTTCAAACTCTTGTGTATTGAGGTCATCTCTAAACATAATTTTTTGCTTTTGATTGATTATTGATATTGATGTTTTGTTTCTAATTCTTGATCATAAAATCTTAAATATGATTGGAAAGTATTTTTATGGTTCTAACCTAAACAATAATACTTGACATATTTAAGTGTTAAGAATAGACTTGAAATGTTAATTACTATTAACGTCCAAGCGTGACTCTAAGTTGTTTTTATAAATATGCGAGGAATCAACATTTATGAGGCATCTTAAGAATTTTATAGGCGAGAAATCGATATAAATGATTTTTATACGACCATCAATATCAATCAAATGACATAATATTATCAGACAAATCTAAATACAAAAGAGTGGGAAATATGAAACATAATCAATTTTTTCCCAATTGTAGCAAATATTTTTTGATTTGTTTTCTTGTTAATTCTTGCCATCATAACAATTCTCAAATCAACTTTTATTATTTTATTTTATATTCAGCGAATCTTCTACTTGAATATTCAACTCTTCCTTGTGGATTCGATATTCGTCCTTTGTCGTAAAAAGTCATCACTTCCTCACTCTAACAACGTTCTTCTTCACGGACGACCTATTCCTTTCACCACAAATGTGGTGTTGAAGCTTTTCCAAATTTGCCATTAGAGCTCCGAGTCTAGGGTTTTTGATGCGATCTCAACAACTTGGATTCACAATTGAAACCCGTCATTTTCCCCACCTTTCATGACTAGACTCTTAAAGTCATTCCTTGCGACGATGCTCATACTCTATTCTTATCAGGTTCGCTTTTTATCCATCTTTGTCAAATTTGTTATACTTTTATTTTATTTTATTTATTCTTTCAATTAAATTGACAATTATTAATAAAAACAAATTTTTGAATCATTTATCCATAATTTAATTTATATTTATAATATACTTGTTCTTTTGAGATTAGGCAAAACAAAAACCATACATATTTTGAGACACAATTGAACTCTTCTTATTTTTTTCCTATTTAATACAAAATCCACACATCCACACATTATATAAGACCACCTAATTAAGATTCATTCCATATAAGGAACCAACTTAAATGAGGGTAGTGTGTAAAAACAATTTCGCATAAGACACCAACTAATGAAAATCTAGAATAGACCTCATTGTTCAAATATTAGAAACTATAAAAATTTATATCGAACAATTTGAGGATAAACATGACATAAACATTTCAAGAACACAAATTAACAAGTGAAATGTTTTTATTGAATAGTTACATAGAGCTTGAAAATAAGGACAACCTGAAATTAATGAGTTGATATACAAGTCAATTGAAGTTCATCCGGTTCAAACAGATAAATGATAAAAAAATTGCATTTATCAACACAACATATTATTAACAAAGTTAACCCAATACGACAAGTAAGCAAGTGTAACAACAAAACTAATAATATCCAATGATAATAACTTGTTCACTTTTAGTAAACCCAACATGCCGGCCAATCCAATTTCACCTAATAAGTTGTCAAGCATTTTAACTACCATAGAATATGAATAAACATAATGAAACAAGTTTTTAGATGTCCTCCATATCAACCCAAATTGCAAATAAGTAATACAATGCATTTAAACATTATCGAAATCAAAATTGTGGCAAACCCAAACCATACCAACCTTTAAACCTGACAAGTTCAATAATAGATTCATTAAAACTCAACATCCCTCCAACTATTCATTATTGAATAACATAATACATGAGAAAGACATAAAAATTGGGATAAGATTGTTGAACAACATAAACAATAAAATTAGAATATTAATAAAATAATGAGTCCAATGAATGTCAACTTCAACTTATACTAAAAAAAAAATTAATTTTACCAATAAACAAAATTTGTCAGTAGTGCCAAAATTTTGTTAGTGAACAAAAGTTTCCGAAAAAAGCAATGATAAAAAATCTGTCAATAATATATTTATCTATAGTTTTACCAACAAAAAAATTAAAAAAAAAGTTGTCAGTAATTACCACTGAATAATCCGTCGGTAAGTATCACTAAAATAATATTATTTATTATTTATTTATTAAATTTGTTATCATTATTAATATTATTTATTTATTTGATATTTATTATTATTATTATTATTATTATTATTATTATTATTATTAACATTTTAGTACACTGTGAATCAAACCGAAATCCTATGAGTTCACTACACCAATTTGTTTTTATCATGTTGTCATTTTTATTACTCTTATTATGATACTATTATTATTATTATTAATAGTAATAATTATTAATATTAATAGTAATGTTTTAAAAATATTAAAAATAATTTTATTAATAATATTAAAATTAATGTTATTAATGTTATTATTATTATCAATATTAATAATATTCATTAATAATAATATTATTAATATTAGTGATAATAATAATAATGTTAATAAAAGTTAATTATGTTAATAATAATAATAATAGTATTAAAATTATTAATAATATTAATAAATTATTTAATTAATATTTTCAATATATATATATATATATATATTGATATAAAAAAGATTATTAGTATTACTATTATCATAAATTATTATTAATATTTCTCATTATTAATATATTTATTATTTTATTTTTATTAGCTATGCAAGTAAATAGTGAAAGCAAGATTTATTGCCCTTTATACAAGACAAAATTTAGACTTCCTAAAAACATAAGACATGCATATGTATCCTATTTATCATTTATTGAACTTGGAAAAATGAGTCATAAGTTTGAAACTTCATACAATGCAGTTGTAAGTGTAACTATTAAATTCAACATTTATTTTGAAAACATAAATTTTATTTTAAATATTACTTTAATATGCTAGAAAATAATTTAAATATATAGATTTGGTGCAGTTTCTGTTTTAATTGCATAGGATCAAAATCCATGTTGCACCTTTCTTTTTCGTAAGTCACATCACGACACTTTAATTTTTTTTTAAAGTAATATATTATTGGGCCAATGCATGAGAAGTGAAGCCCAACAATGACTTATTTGAATTATAAACTCGATTATTTAAACAAGCACTTATGTTTAAAGCTCCCAATTTCAAACATTCATTTTTTTTTTTATGTTTTCAATTTAGATTACAAGACATACTAATCAGAAATGAGAAATAGATGAAATTCCATTTAAGTTAAAAAAGTTAAATTGACTTTAAAAAATATTAATAGGAAAATTTACTTACTAATAGAAGAAAACCAACTTAAATATTGCTAAAAGAAATTTTAATTACCAATTACACAATATGTATAACTTTGAAGAAGGCAAATGCTATTTTACTAATTTCTTTTTCATTTATCATAGATAAACATTTTTGCATTCGGTAGTATCTATTTTAAGCATATACTAAGATGACTAAAGTAAAGATACTAACTTATGTTTGTTTTATTACAATAAATAGTCAAAGAATCACATTATGAATCACTGAAAAGTGCTGTGAAACACTTATAGAGGAAAAAAAAGATATAAAACGAGCTTTAACAAAAAAAAAATGTAGTTAATATTTTATAACAAATTAAAAGGAAAAATAGGTTCACTTAAAACTAAAAAATTAACACAAACATCTAAGAAATCAACTGAAGGAAATCACTCAACCAAACAAAAGAAACAGCATTAACTTCATAATTTTCACTTATAGCTTTATCAGGAAAGTCTTATCAGTTTTGTTTGCATGGGTGAAAGTGGAGAGGAAAAAAAAAGTGTATGAAAAATTAGGTTAATTGAATATACAGAAAGTGAGAGTTTGATTGTAAAATTTGTAGATGATATAATTGATGCGACGGAATTATATAAAAAGATTAATTATTTTATTAATTCAACTACCAAAATTTTCTTATCTTAAATTTCAATTATTTTAATGAAAATAAGTATGTTTATATATAAAGATTTATATATTACTTTAAGTATTTGTGGTTGAAATTTATAAGTAAAGGAAAGATGTAGTTTTATTATATATAAATCTATTAAAATAAATATTGTGTAAGCACATTAGTTTTAAAAAATCTTAAAAATATAATTCATCTTCACCTTATATGTATAATACTTAATTATAAAAAAAAAATTAAATTCAACTTCACTGTCTACTTATTTATCAAAATAATAACTCATATACTTGTTACCTATGTCTCAAAATAATAACTCATACTTGTTATTGATACCTATATATATTTAAGTAATACCATATGTGTGTTTAGAAATAAGTATTTAATCAATATGTCCATTTTCATGTTCATTTTTATGCAAATTTTTAAGAGGTCAAACCAAACAAAACACGTAAATGTAGGAATGTACATTTGTTGGATCATTTATTGGTGAAAAAGGGAGTGATAATGGATTATCATTGAGAGCATAATCAATTAAGTTTCCATCCATAATCAATTGTTCATTCACCCATAATTGATTATGGATTCTAATGACATGTTGATCCCTAAACATTGAAAAGAGGGATATGTTCATGGCACCATGTCTTATAGGTTACAATTATCCAAGAAATCGTGTAAAATGTCATAAAAAAGAAAACCATGGTGAAAAATGAATTTAATAAAATTGTACACATAATTGGAATACAAATTTTCAATTAATTATAACCAATACAATGGGTAAAATGAATTTGAAATATAACTACAAGAAAATTATTAAATAGCAACCAAATTTAGAGACATAAAATAATTAGTCACTATATTGACTAAATTAGATACTATTTTAAAGACTTAAAAATTATTGGTATCTAAAATTGTTTCTATTATTAATAAAAGTTTATAAAATGGTTTCTAAATTGATATCTAAATTAGCTACCAAGGTTTTAACTACTAATAAATTAGTCTCTAAAAGACTAATAAAGACTAATTTAGAATATAAAGTAGTAAGTAGCTAAAACCTTGGTAGCTAAATGTTAGATACCAATTTAGAAACTCTTTTATAATTTTTTATTAATAATATAGACTGCTTTAGATATCAATAATTTTTTTTAGTTAATAAATGATCTCTAATTTAGTCAAATAGTAACTAACTATTTTAATCTCTAAAATTAGTTTGTATTTAACGATGTTCTTGTAATGTATTAATAAATATATACTCAAAATTTAAAGTATTAATAGATATATAGTTGTATTATGTGTATTGTATCTTTGATAAATTTATGAAAAACATTATTAAACTTGATTGTATCCTTGATAATTTTAAAGTCTTAAGTTATATTATTGTTGACCCATACGAGAACATGCAATCAGTTGACTAGCACATGCAACACTTTTGGAAAAGAGTGAATAAAGTCATAATCGAATTATGATATGACTCCATCGATTATTCATGTGGCCATAATCGGCTATGAAGTGAAATTGGCAAAGGCAAATTATAAGAAAGTGTAATTACTCTTTGCACACTTTCATTGCAAGTAAAAAAAACCACATATACGAATGAGTGCATGAAATAAAGCAGAGACAACTTTATCATTGCATAAAGCTAACCCAGCTTAGTGCTAACTCTTTCTCAATCTCCAAATTCAACACAACAGTTGAACCACCCAAAACCAAACAAGAATAGGAAAGTGGAAGTCATGTATTTCTTCGAATGTAGAGTAGCCCGGAGAGTATGGTGCCTTTGTAGTGAATGGGTGGGGGAACCAACAGGGTTTCATAGGGAAGGCAAATCCCATTTGCCACAGTTTAATCTGAACTGGGCTACACAAGAGATAAGCAGATCTTGGAGGTGTGTTTGGATTGCAGTGGTCGGAGAAATTTGGAAACAAAGAAATCAAGTCATTTTTAAGGAAGGTCGAGCAGACAACTCTAAAATCTTCACTTTGGCTCAACTAAAGGCGTGGACGTGGCTTACCAGCAAAGAGAATCTAGCTGAATTTACATACGCCCACTAGTGCATAAATCCTACGGAATGTCTGAAATCTATCCGGAAGAGAAGATGAAGAAGGAAGAGTTTGTTTTAATAGTAGGAAGTCTTTTACAGCTGTAAACTATTTTTAATTTTGTTGTCGTGATGTTTCTGAGATTAGTGCTACTAATGCTCTTAGAGAGCTAGTTGTTAGTTGTTTGCAGGTGCAACTGAAGTCACGACAAAGGTGGTTCAATGCTCGGTTATGGTTGAAAGATATGATGAATGTTTTTTATGTTGGGTTCCCTTATTGGATTCTTTATCATGTTATATGTTTGAAATTAAAAGGGTAGTATTAGGGTGGGGTTAGGTGCTGGATGGGATCCTTTGTTTTTTCATTATCTTCATATGTATCTTGATTACCTATTTTGTGCATTAACTATTGGTTAGATTTGTTTATCTATGTCTATTGGTTGAAAAGGTCTTATGGTAAGGATGCAAGGACAATGATTCTCTTTGTGGTGGAGTCATATATACGTTACAGTTACAAGAAGGGCGCTGAGGAAGGGACAAGGAAGATGATGATGTAGAAGTGATTTATTAAGCAAAAAATGGTCCTGGGTTAATTTTTGCAGTAGCAAGCAGGACAAAGGTTTGTTTGAGGGGTCTGCTAGGAAAAATATGACCTGTAAGTCCATGTCCAAATGCTGTCAATTCTGGTCAACGTTATGCAGTTTTTGCAGATGCACGTTTTATGTGGTTGGTTGACCAGCTTTTGGTGCTTAAAAGATGAGGATGTGCAGAGTTTTTTGTAGCTATTGGAAGTAGATTGACAGCAAAGGTCGTGCCTCACTTTGGGAATAAAATGTAGTACACAAGGTAGTAGGTTTGGTATTGTTGCAATGGGTAGGGAGCTAGCTAGACTTCAAGTTTTTATATTGTTAAAATTCTAGTAGCTAGATAGCCATCAAGTTTTTGGTTTGTTGGTCTTTGCAAAATCAGTTATGTTTGGGTAAGGGCTGTTTAAATAGTTTAAGATTCTTAAGTTAAGTGGTGTGTCAGTTAATCTTGCTTTGCTTTGTTGATTGCTTAAATTAGGAGTATCTTATGTATAAGGATTGGGACACCCCTAAAGTGTTCCATTTTATTCCATTAATTCATTGCTGATAAAAAAAAATCAGTAAAAGTATTTACACACTAAGTACTAAATAAAGTTTTTCAATCTTTTAAAAACTAAATTGTCCGGTGAGCATTCGAGAAACAAATTATCATTTACCCTTTAAATGATATATAATTATTATACTTGTACGTTTAAGTTTAAGTATTATTTTTCAGTCAATAATTATAACTATTAACTTTAAAGAAGTGAAGTATTTGTATCGGTCGACATCATACAAATATGTCTTAATCTTGGTGACCGGTCGTGCAAGTTAAATAAAGTAAAAGAATTGAATAAATAAAGGAGCAACAACAATTATGATAGCATTGAATGAGTCATATAACATCCCGAAATGTACGAGAAATATCCAACATAACAGATAAAACTGACTAATTGAAACTAACTGAAAGATACATCTTCCTGGTATTAAGGAATCACTACACGCCAGTTAATAACTGACTAATTGAAACTAACTGAAAGATACATCTTTCTGGTAAATCACTACACGTCAGTTAATAACTGATATTCGGCCCATCAAAGTGAGGACCCATGAACCAATACTATAAATAGAGTTCTTTGTTGATGAATAAGGTACGTTTTTACACTCAGCTAGAATACACCTAAGTCAAAATACTCACTTCAGTGTTTGAGTACAATCACAGGTACCACAACCGAGCATCAACATTTAAGGAAGGAAGTTTGAAAGAATCTAAAAATCATCGACACGTCAGTAATTATACATTCAACCACATGTACTATCTGGTTCACTCGCCTATTCAGTATTAAAATAAGATTTACAAACTATCACTTATTATTTTATGAAATAAATAATATTTTTATTTAAAATATTAGTAAGGAAATAATATTATTTTTTGAAAACTTAAAGTTAGTGGTGGCGTTGGTGGCACAACAGTGATTCGATGATGGCTTTATGGCAGCCTTCTGTTGAACAACGTCCTATGCCTATGAATGTAATTGAAGGCAACTTCAAAGGGTTTCTTGAATTCCCCAACTAGGTTCTTGGTTTTAAGAATGTTCTAGATCTTCCCACTCATCCTACCTTAATTCATGGGTAACTCCTTCCCACCTCACACATGCACTCTTTTCTTGTGGTGAAGAAATGTGCCTCATAGATATCACAAAAAAAATATATTAAAAAATTAAACAAAAAGTGGTCTAATTTGAATTTTTTTCTCATGCAACACTGTTTGCGTTTTTGTTGGATGACACAGTGCACTCAATATTTATCCAAAATTAATTATTTTTATAATTTTTTCTCTAACATTTCCCTTTAATATTATTTAATAAATTAAAATATAAAAGAAAATTATAAAAATCAGTTCAGAATTCAATTTTCTAGAAATCAAATTCTTATCCCTTTTTTTCGGTGCCATATAAACTAATCTAAGATCCAAATTCGATTTTTGGAGACCGAATTCTTATCTAAATAAAAAATTATGCTATTTGTGTAAAATAAAAATACCGGAATGCATGCTACGTCAGAAAAAAAAATTGTCCAATTTTGTTACTTTTTAATTGATCTGACCTTATTAGTGGGCCTTATGGGGGCCCAAAGTTCACTATTGCACCAGGATGGGACACCTCGATGACAAGCCCCAAAGGAGTTGTTAAGTCAAGGGAGTGTTGTGAACCCCTCCAACTATCTCATATGTTATTACCAACATTTTTATTTTGGCATTTATCACTTTAAGCACTTCATTCAATACTCGGTATATTTAAAATATTCATTAGCAATAAGTGCTTTTTTTAACATGGTCCACCTTACACGTGTTGAATGCTGAATAGGGATGTATGTATGACCAAGAAAGACTTTTTCGTTAGAATACACAAAATTATGATTCCAGTTCTTTAAAGTGTGTATCGAAATTATACAATTTTTTCAAAAAATTACAAGAATTCACATAAAAGAATTACGTTAAAATATGCTTCTTTATCTTTTAATAATATTATAGTAATAAACTTCCCTGCAAATCTATCCGTTCGGACAAGTGTCTACGAACATGGACAGAGGGTTGTGTACACTGTAAAAGCTGTGCCTTCTGTTGAATCAGAATATTTAAACAATTACTTCTTTTTTGGTCTACGAAGGACTTTGTTTTTTAAATGTGAATCAATGGAGAAGTAATTGATCTAACAAGCATGGATGTTGTATCATATACTATTGAATAGAGAAGCAATGTCACCAAATCTTACAAGTAAACTAAGAAATCACCCCGTACAAAAGGACAATGAAGTAACAATACAATATAAATATGTAATATACATTTGAATAAACATTGTAGTACTTGTTCAGAAATTACATTGACTCTGAAAGACAGAACAAGAGAGGCTAGTAAAGCTCAATAATTTAGGACGAATGCACAACAGAAAATGTCTATTTGCACGGAAAGGAAGTTCTACAGCTACCTTTATAACCCAACAATGCCTCAAATGGTAGAGGGTTCATTCTCTAAGCAAGTGTTTGTAGGGTCTCGTTTTTTTTTCTCTCTTTTTTCTTTTCATCTCTCTTGTTTGATCCCTACTCAGCTTTAAATTGTGAATGAAACTTGCCTCAGCAAACCCTACGATGATGGCACATTAAAGTGGAAAAGCCATGATATCACAAATGCAAAAACCATGCAAGCAAGCAAGAAATTGAGGAAGCGATGGCCGTGCCAAAATCTTCGAGGTTCTGTAGAAGGAGCAGGTGTGGAGAGTGTGGCTGCTGCTGTAGTAGCATTGTTGCCGTCACTAACATGCTCTGTCGAATCCTCGTTTGTTCCATAAACATTCCGAGCAACAGAATGACAAATTTCACAAGTCCTGTTAAAGTTTAAGCAAACAGATATAATTAGAAAAACACAAATCTTAAAAATTCAAGAGAAATCTATTCAGGTACATTTTTAATATTGCAATAGAACAAGTACAATTGCAATCATATACGTCAAAGACAACATTAACTACTAGCCACTTCAAAACTGGATGCTTCAAACAAACAAGCAGGCTTGTCAAAACAAAAAGAGCCATGATATTTTCTGCTCATACACTAGAAGCATTGTTGAAGGGTTATGTTATTTTCTCACTCTTGTAAGAAATGAAATTTCATTTAAATTTAAATCAACCAACCTTACTGTTTATACTAAGTTGTCATGGCAGAAGAGTTAACCAATAAGACTAATGAATATGATTCTACAGTTTTCTGGTTCTAGTTAGCCTAACTTAAATCTCTATATACAAGTGTCCAATTGCCTTTTTATAAGTTCACAACTGTCTTTGACGAACCGTGTCACATTTTTAAAGTCTCAAAACAAAGGTAAAGAAGATATCATAAATATTTGCCACCAAGCAAAGCATCAATACATCAATTAAAGAAGATTCCAAAATTGAAAAGATTAAAATTCTGTCGCGTTATTGGATTTTTATTTATCCATGAAGTATTGCATTTGGATGGATTTGCGTCTGAATCAATCATAACAATAGATCCTTCCTCAATAAATGGCCCCTATAAATTGCTTTTAAATTGACAATGAAGCATGGACGGTCACCAGTCCATCAATAAAGCAAGCCCTACCATGTTATCATAAAAGCACAAATAACTTGTTTCCTTACTTTGACTTGGAATTTAGGGATTGTATTTAAAATTAAGAACTAGCACCCTGCCACTGAATAAAAGTTTTAAGTGTTCCATCTTCTTCAAGCGACTCTGCTGAACCAGAAAATGAAGTATGAAATTATTTTACCTCAACAACTGCAACAAGGGATCAGGACATTTGTACCAACATTCAGTAGCTTGTGGTACTCTCAAGTCACAACTATTAGGCAATCTAAAAGTTGGCATCATGCATCATAGATGAACAGATTATATGGGACCAGTAACTTGCAGATTAAAATATTCTATGTGGCACTTCAGTAAGCAACTAGCATCTACCAAGATATTTGAATCCATGAATAGGAGTCAGAAGGGGTCAAATCTCCACTTTGAAAGAGATAAAAAGAATAAGAAAGAAGATTAATATATAGATTCCTAAATTTCAGAAAAGGGGCAAAGCAGCAAAGAATCCCACTGTGCTTAGGTAGGCAAGCCAGCGAATCGGTGGGACTAGTTGATGCTTTATGCCTTTCTTTTTCCATAATCTTCATTAAATAATTTAATCTTCTATAACTTTCCCCTTTCTCGGACAAATAATTGAGTCTTCCCCCACCCTGCAATTTAATTCTTTACACCTTCTAAAATATGTTTCCAAATACTTCCCCCACCATCTTCTTCCCCAGCCTTACACTAATTACTGAGTTAAATAATTTCACAACACAATTCCACGTTATACACTTCAATTACTTTCCTACTCTCTAGTCATTAACATCAAACCCTTCAAGCAAACAAAAATCTGTGACTAATATTGTAAAACTTTCAAACAGCAACAAGACATAACATGTTATCAATGCCATGAAACAACAAAAGGGTATCTTAAATTTCTAAAAATAAAACCAAAGATTTAGCATAAAAATCAAATCCACGTGACAAAAATAGTAGGGAAAGTGAAGGATTTCAGTTTCACATTCACCTATTTCCCTTAATCTTGAACCAGGCCTCAGCACAGTGCTTGTGAGCAGCAGCCAAATCATCCTTACAGGAACAACCCAATTCTATGGGGGCACCAGACTCATGGCTATCACTCTCCAAACCCATGTGACAAATCCTACAATCCTTCTCCACTCTAGCCAAATGCACTTTGATCTCAGGAACCCCAGTTCTAGTTTCCACCTCCACAGAGCACTCAGAAACAGAAGAAGCTCTCCCAGAATGAGAAACACCCCCAGCCTCAGGATCAGAAACACAAGCAAAGCTGTAATCATCATATGAACCACCATTTGTTGAGTAGAAACGGGAGTAGCAAGAACCATCATCAGCATCAGAGAAGCATAAGCTCCCTTCACCGCTAACATCACTTCCAACAACCGAACGGCGATGGTTTCCTTGCTCCAAATCAACACGGGACATCTGCAAGGTGTCCATTTTTTGACCGACAAGAGACCAGAACAAAGAAACAGCCCAACAAAGACAACAATAACGTTTTCTCAGAGCTTGAGACAGAAAACATGAAATGCCTCAAAATTTGGAAAGTTGGGATTACACATATAAAAAAAGAAATAAGATAAAAAAAATGGAACTTGGGGTTAAAGAATTGAGAAACCGGATTAGGTGAGCATTCCCTTGAACCCCATTAATGCGAAGTTCCAAAAGTTTCAAGTTTTGGAAGGGAGTGAGGAAATTTGCATCCTTTTTTTTACTGTGAATGGAGAGAGAAAGGGTGTGAATGATGGGACGAAGAGTACTGATGCGGTGGAAGAAGGCAGAGACAGTGACCCTGCCAACAACAACACAAACAAAGGTGCTGTGGGAGCACAGAAAAACTCCCACGAGATTGCATTGATAGAGGAGTGTGACATGGGAAATAAAAATAATAACATTAATATTCATTCTCTTATCAACTACAGATTATTTCTCTTTTAAAATACTATTTTGGCAAATAGAATTCATACATAATTTGTTCTTTTAAGATCTTCTATACAGTACATTTCCATACAAAACAACTTTTTCAAATTACACCGTATTCAATAAAATTTACGACTTAAGCCAAATGCAATAAACTTATTTACAGAAAAATAGTGGTTTATATAAGTAACGCTACTTTTTTAAAAAAATATTTTAAATAAGAAAAATTAATGGAAAATATTTTAAAGAATTAAATATACATGTCACAAATTTTGTATATTAAATTAATGTGCACTATAAGCTATTAGTTGGAACAAATATGCATTATAAACGTTCTAAGTAGGCATTCATTTTATTCAAGTGTTGTATTTTTCATTTAAAATTTGTTTATTTGCAATTTTAGTTGTTTAGATTTTAATTACATCCATTAGTTTTGCTTTGAAAAAGAATATATTCACTTGTACAATTATGGTTTGGTGACAATTTAGCTTTATTTAACTAACTTGATAAGAGTGTATTTTAAAAATTTGAAAGAGAAAAGTATAAGTAGGTTTTAAATCTAAGTTATCTGCTAAGTAAATTTGTGTGCTTTATAAATTAAGAAATGTATAACACTTCGTAAAACCTTAGTTAATAACTAGATATATAATTGTATAATGTAATTATAGATATGTGATAAAATATCAATAAGACTCAAAAGCTTTTTAGAAAAAAAAATATTTACATTTCATGTCAAATATGAAAATTTAAATATCTTATAACCCAAAAGTTTATAGGTTGCAAGTGAGTTTGTTCTCATGTTAGATACAATCAAAATAGATTATATATAAGTAAAAACATTTTTTTAAGCTAATATAAATAAAATATAAATTATATAAAGATCATCATCGTGCATATATCTAGATAGTATATATGAATGTTAATCAACTTATATTTAATCACACATCATTTCATGATTAAATGCAAGACATTACGTAGAAGATTATATAATCACAATAAATAAGTCTCACCAAATACTTGACATCTCCTAAACCGACCAAACTTAGTTGGCCTATGCTTTCGATATCAAGGTAACATAAAGTATATGTTATCAAATCATATGTAAATCTCACCCAACTTCTTACAATTTGAACTCTTGTCTACATGACTAGATCATAAGAGAAGCAAAGATAATTTTGTTAATGCGAGTCTTATGTTTATTATCGTCATCAAAGGCATGATACCATATGGATATCCCCAAAATGTCCATCAAGGACAATGAAAACCACCCATCTAGGGCATGTTGCTCTTGAAGAGTATACTCAAACCTTAAGTAAAACTGTTTTGACAATGATTTTGAAGATGTTTTGTGGAAACAGGACAAAAACAGAAGAATGGAGAGTTGAATTGTGTTTCAATTAATTCTAATATTTTTGTAAATATAGTATAAGTATGAATGTTTAGATGATGATTTTATTTGCTCAAGTTGTCAGTCACTAACTTTTCCATATAATAAACTACACACTTTTTCAAAACATATACTCACAATAGTTATCCTTCCCAAGTTAGTACATACAATATGTAAAGGTATAGTATATAAAGATAAAGGGAAGAGAAAATACACAAGGTAATTTTTATATTGATTTGTATGATAGTGTAAACCATGTCCAGTTCTCAATCAATTAATAGAGTTCCACTAAGCATACTATTTTTTGTGAAGTACATTTAAGTATTCTTTGGTCCTATAGTTACTTTTGACTAACCCCTTAAGTATTGTTTATTGAGACCTAGACAATTTGTACCCCACTAGATGGTCTGACAGTAGACCATGACAATAGTTTAAGTTTTGGATGATAACAACACTATAAGTAATTTATATGCTTAAATATTTTTATGATCATACTAACATTTGATTCATGCAAATAAAGTTATAAAATCTAAGTAGACAACACAGTCTACCAAGCTTTAATGTGATAGACAATTTATCATTATTCATTCTTAGTTTGTCTTATCTATTAATATTATGTGATTTAATATATTTATTTATTTTTATTTAAATGAACAAGTTGTCACATATTTTATAGAATAAATCAAGTATCAAAATGTTCTTATAAAATGACTAGCTTATCTATTAAAATAAACTCCTTAATACATAAATATATACAACAAAAACAAGCAATAAAAGTTACATAGAGTTTTATGATCAATAAGCTTTTGAGCATCTATCTTTTGGGTTGTTTTATAAACCATGTAAGTTCTTTACTTTGTAAATTTATACCATTATGAGCTTAAATTGTTCTCTTTATTAGATTGTTCTCTTTTTCTTTGGGAGTTCTCAATCTTAAGGGGAGGTTGAGAAGGATAAATTTGAAATGTTTGTGTGTTCATTGCAACCTAGGGAGGTTTGCGTACTCATTTTAATCAAGTTTCTTTATTAATGAAACTTCTTAAGTCGTCTGCTTAAGGGAGACTAAACATAACCCAGGGTTTAGGTGAACGAATACAAAATTTGGCCTATTGTTTCCTTTGTTTTAACTAGTTATTTGTGCTTCATTTTTCGAGGTGATCTGCTCTTATCCTTTGTGAAAAGAGTCCTAGACTTCATTCAACCATCCATTTCTGGTGCTAGTTGTCCTAACATTGTTTAGACTTGTAGGCACTCTTGGCTAACCCATTGAGTTTACCTTGTGTGAATCCTTTTCTACCCAAGGAAAGATAACCTTGTCTAGTTTTGAGAATATTACATAAAAGAAGAAGTGAACATTTAATGCTATATGAAGTGAATTAAATGCATTCCAGTCAAGCAAACTCATTGGATGAAAGAAGTACACATAATGCATAACCATATGAGGCATATAACTTTTCCAAAGTTGTCAATGTGCAGTGCTAGGGAAATACAGAGAAGAAATAACTCTAGCTCCAACTCCAAGAGATCTTGTGATGTTGACTTTAGGTTACATTTTCAATGAATTTCTATTGTAGACGAACATTCCTTACAACATAAAATAGGCATATATGTTTTGTGAAGTACGGGGTTAGCTTTCTATGTGCTTATCATTTTGTTTTGATACATGCATGATATGATTTTATAAGTATTTTATCATATGTAAGAGAAAGAAGACTGCTAAGTTTTTATCGTTTGTAAGATGAAAAAATTGTCTTACTTGATTTATTGTTTACACAAAGTCATTGTCTTATGGACGAAGTAAGACCATGTTTTACACTTAGTTATTTTTTGCACTTAAATCAAAATCATATGGTTTTGGACTTTTGCTCTAACATTTTGAGAGTTCTTAACTTTCATTGTATGTGGTTGAGAGTCTTTCACACAAGGTATTCACTAGGTTTTCATTTCAACACACAACCTATACCAAAATTAATCAAAAGAAAAATGTTTTTGAAAAATTTAAAAACAAGAGAAAAAAAGTTTTATAGATATGTTTAATTTATTAAGTTTTTAAGTAATCGAGTAAATTGTTCATAAGAGGTTTCAGAAAAGGATAATCAATTATTAATCTAATTAACCAATTAAAACAGAGAGCGAATTTAAGTGTTTTTCAGTGTCATAAAAAATTAACTGATTAACATCTTGTATAATCAATTGACTTCGTTTTCTGAATTAAATGCAAAGTCAAAATAATCAATTAACACGTGTCATAATCGATTAAAATAGAAAGTATTATAACTATTTTTCAAATTTCAACAAGAATAATCAATTACCAACTTGAAAAATTGATTAAATACATCTAAATCTTTTCTAAATCAACGCTTTCTGAACTCAATGAATAGAACCTTTCTTACTCTTTTAAACAACAAATACTATTGTGAAATACAAATTCCTTTGATATTCGAATTATTTTCAATGTCAAAAGTGTTTTCAAGTTTAAGAATAAAAAATGTTGTATTGTGTTGATTGAATCAACCATGTGTTGTATTTCTGCTGTGAATTATGATACATTCTTTTCTTTCTTAGTTGCTATAAGTGTTTTAGTGTATATCCTCTTGTGTGATCAATATTTTATTAGGTTTTTATCCTTTTAGAGTGTTCCAATGGTAGAGCATATCCTCTTTAGTGTGACCATGAGTTGATCTTGTGGTGTTTTGTTGTTTTATGTTTCTAATTGCTATTGTGAGTGCTTGTACACACATTTAAAGATAGTGCATTTCAGTTATCCTAAGGATGAATAACTGAGAGTGGATGTAGGATCATTTGTTATATGAACCAATATAATTTTTTTGTGCAATCTTTTAATTTCCTTATCTTGTTTATATTGTTGTTAACCAATGATTTTTATTAATTTTGATTCCTAAATTAATTGCATTCAAATTTTCCAATTGAAACAATTTTTGAAGAAAAAGGGTAATTTCTTTTAATTTAAAAAAAACCAATTCACCCACTCTTCTTCAATAGGAGAGAAAATAGTCTAAATTTCTCTCTCTCTCTCTCTCTCTCTCATCACCTAGGTTATAAAACATGTTACATGAGCGACATATGATTGTAAGTGTAATGATTACGAATGACTATTTTACGACAAATGCACCACGTTGTAAGTAGTAATTTGTCCCCAAGGTCGGATATTGAACCCACAAGGAAAATTGAATTATAAAGTATAAGATTCACTAAATAGAAAACAAAATAATAAATTTTGTTGGGAATTTGTTATGATTGCAAGATGTGTAAAGAAAACAAGTCAATGAGTTTGTTGGTTCAATTGGGATTGGAGTTCATCCTTCTTACTTTTTGTATTTTGAAAAGCATAGTAATATTTTATCCTTTGATTGATATTGATGTCTATATAAAATCCATTTATATCGATTCCTCGTATATAAAATTATTAAGAGAGTCTCATAAATATTGATTCCTCTCATATTTATTAAAACTCTTTATCATTACGATTAGATGTTGCAATTAAAAATTCAAATCTGTTAGTATTCAAATATGTTAAGCATTATCATTTGAGTCAGAAATTTAGAGATACTTTTCAGTCAAATCTAAGGATCTAGATCATGATAAACAAACATTACAAATAAAATGATAGTACCAATCACCAATCAAGAACAAAATATTATATTTAAATACCATCTCAATACATAAGAGCTTGAAAATATTACTCCCAATCTCAAATGGTAGAATTAGCCACTCATTTGGCCATTACAAACATAGAAAGCAAGAAAAGAAGATCCAATATGTTTCTCCTTGATGACTGCCTTCTCTAGGGTTTTCTATCACCTCCTATTCTCCCAATTGGTGTCTAAGATTGTGCCTTACGCCTCATATTTAACCTAGTTGGGCTTGTGTTAAGTGACTTCTCGCCTAAGCGTGATTGGGCTTGCCTGAGCGAGTTGGACGAGAAAAAACCCAACGTCTCTGGAGTGATCTCGTCTGGGTGTGACTGGGCTCACTTGGGTGAGATCCTCTGGGAGCTTCTAGCTTCTAGCTTATCTTGTATATTCTCCTTTTGCTCTTTCATCTCCATTTTTCTCTAGAATCCTAAAATTAACACAAATTTAAGAATAAATCGTTCTTATTCATTTATAATCACAAAATATGTAAAAATGTTTAGATTCATAAATTATGGGTTATATTATATTTATTTTATCAATTAATAATATCCTTAAGTGTTTGTATTTTAATACGAAATATTACTGAAATATGACACTTATCAATTACATATTGCTTAGGTCTCGCTTGAGTGATAGCATGTCGCTCAAAGAAGTCTTGATCCAAGAATATATCAACCATGCTAAAGACAACATTTTTCATAGGTTTACAACCACTATAAGGATTCTACACCTCTAGACTCAATAATAAGGTTATTTATTTACATATAGCAACAATAATACTAGTTCAAAATCAACACTATGGTAAAAGAGTTCATATATTTAACATAACATCAAATTCTATATAATCCATACATAAGAACAACCATCCTATTGTAAAAATATAACATTAACTTTATTATCAAACAACCATCATATTCTAAAGATATAATATTAACTTTATTATTTGGATTGAAAGGTAATTTATCCAACGACTTCTTTAGATTTTTTTTCATATCCAAGTAAACTTTTAAGAGGTAAACCTAATACATATCTCCTTGAATCCTCTACTTAAAAGAATTATACTTACCAAATCTATACTTTAATAGGTCAAAAATCTGTATTCCTCCAACTCTTCAAAATCTTAATTTGGTAGGGTTTGAACTCGTTTTGTTATAGAAAGAATATCAAGAAAAAACAATTAAGAAAATATATATTTTTTAAATAAAATAATAAATAACTTCTAATTTTTATTTATAAACTTTTATTACCTCTTTATTTAAATTTTATTATTAAAATAATAATAGTTTCTTACAACATGTTCCAAAATTCTTTGTTACAAATCTTACCTTAAACATTTCTTGGGAATTTTTAAAGGATATATACCTTTTGACGTGCAAGAGACTTTAATTGTATTTGCCATGTCAATTTCACCCGACATGAAATTTTTAAAGGATATATACCTTTTTCTTAGTAAGGTAGTTAGAGTAAGAACATTTGGGGTACTATTAACATAATTAAAATATAAAAATCGCACAATTAAAATTCTTAGATGATCAAAATGTTATTAATTCATTACTAATTTTTAAGGAATGACATTATATATAAATTAATTAGATTTATGATAATATATTCATAGACCTACATTTTTTTTCTCAAGATAAAATGAAACATAGACCTACATACAAATCTAACGTAACTTTGTCACATGAAATTATATCTTAATTTTAATAATATTAACTCCTATAATTGAAGTTGTTAGTGTTAAGCTCTGACAAAAAAAAATTTAGTAATTTTTTTTATCGGCAAGAAAGATTTTTTTAATAATTTTTTTTATATAAAGATTTTTAAGTACATTTTTTGCACACAGTTTACATATTCTTATTTTTTTTATAAAGATTGATTTAAATGTTAAAGTTTTAAAAGTGACTACGGTGGAGTTTAACTCAGGATCTCACAAAAAAAATACCTATTGTTTAATCAAATACATTATTTTTATATTAGCATTAAAATCAGTTTAGGCTAACTATATAAATCAAAATGGTTGTTTATACTAAATATTATTAAGTCTAAAGCACCTTAAATTGAGTCAAATTTCGAGGACACTAAGTGAAAATATAAGTCTGTTTTTCTTTATCAGCAATAAGGATTGAATAACAGGAACCAGTTAAGGGGTGGTTCAACACTTATACATACCTATATAAAATGAATCAATTTCTCAGGTCTTCTAAACCAACAAAGTGTGAAAGACAAAAAAATCTACCACTAAAAATCCGTACAAACCCGTACAAACTCAAAACAAACCCGTACAATTTGAGAGTGATTATCTATATAATTTTTTGGAAAAAATTGTTAACATTATACTCCTCAATGAATAGAAAAAATAAGATTGATATGTAACACACGTTCCATGATCAAAATCAATTAAAAGTATTATTTTCTAACCATTTGCCTTCACCTATTTTTTCAAATAGATCACAACACTCATTTACTACTACATTTTGTAACTTACTTTAGTCACGTACACATGGTTTCCACGAAACTTTTGGACAAACGTGAATGTTTTAGTAAATTATGTCAGATAAGACTATGTTTTATGTAGGTTAGGTTGTAGTCAGACTATAGGTCCTATATATGTAGGTCAAATTAGTCTATCACATTTCTAAATCCAAAAATAAAATAAAATGACATAACCAATTGATTCATTTGCACCAAACATTTAAGTTAAAGTTTCCTTCACCATCCTTGGATAAGGTTTTGAAGATGTAATTGAGATTAAAGAATATTAATAAGATACAATAAACTTAGATTATTGTCTTCCTTTTGTTCATTTCCTCAAAAAACTTTATCCTTGTCAAGTGATGAAAAACCTAGTTCTACAATTATATGACATCATGTACCAAATTTCTAAGCAATTAAGCGACACTGTGAAATGCATGGTGCAAACAAAATCAAAGGGAAATAAAGTAAGATCAGTTATAAGAATAATATCAAGAAATCTGGATTAATTATGTATAAGTGAATCTATTGAATCCTTTTTAAGAATGACAGACTATGCTTAAATAATAAAAAATATGGCATAACATTCCTTTACATTTTGGACTTCAAGAGAATGACCATTCATCCTAGGTTGTCGTAGTCAATTAGAGGGGTCAAAACCTAAATTGTGAAGACATCCTAACTAATCATATAGATTCACACAACAACAATTGGGAGTGATTCAATTAGCCTGTATATGATCTTGATGGGTCTAGTCACTGATAGAAAACTCACCAAATTGACAATAATTTATCATAACCTTTCTAGGGTAATACTTAGTCTCCACATATTTGAAAACTGCTATTTTAAACCCGTCATATAAGTTTTTTAAATTAAAAATTCATATAACTCATTCAAAAAATTTAGGACTCCATTTAAACCCTTATAATAAACGAATTTTTTCATCATAATCCCTAGTTCAATAGTTTAAGCGATAATGATGACATACTTTAGACAAAAAAAAGAAGAGATAATTTTAGGAACTTAAATAAAAATTTAAATATTTTTAAATAACTTTTTTTAAAAGAATAGATAACAAAGATAATTTTTAAGAATTAAATTATGATACGATTATGTTTAAGATTTATGATTTAGGGTATAAGATTTAGGAATTAGAGACGAAGAAAACAATTTTATGATTCTTTTACATGTGATTATTGTAACCACTCTCAAAGTAAATTTGTGATCGGTGTTAAATTATATTAGTTAAATTAGTATTTAAACAAATAAAAAAACTATTTTATTGTGTGTTAAATTTGCGGATTAGTCATAACTTACGTACGAACCATGTGGTGAAAGGGACACCTCATGATAGTGTTAGAAAATCTAAGGTTTACGTGTAAGGTAAAGGTATGTCACCTTTTAGGATACATTTATCATGATCAGTCATAGTTATCCTTGCGATGAGTAAGTTGATAATGGGAACAACAACGATTACTACAATTTTAGGAGCTTAAGCAACAACTAGATTCTTGAATTTCGAAACTCGTTTTTATGGTATCCTACATCTCATACCTCTTGAATCATTTTTCCAGTACTTAAACTTATCCAACAAACACTAAGAAGAAAAAAAGTTCTATGAATAATGGACACTTGAATTCACTAGCTTAAATCGACACCAATTAACACTCACTTGTGAAGTTAGGAAAATTCTTCATATCTGCATACGACTATACATAAAATCATGATAAATCAAAGAGAGTCCATTCAATTCAAAAAAGATGACCATACTCCAACCCTACTAACCGATTGTGAATACATATGATGCAAATACTAGATGAAGAGTAGAGGAGACTCACTCATAACAAGCTATTATACCAAGAAATAGAGATATAATATCATTTGATGGCGAAAATCTAAGAGTACACAAAAAATTGAAAAAAAATATTGACAATCCATGCACAAATAGTATGTAGAGTTTATATCTTGTTTTGTTGATTAATAATTTGTTATATAACGTCATGTGGTATTTTTTTTCACTTTTGTATATGAATTAGTAATATATATATTATTGGTGATAACAAAAGCTAATATCATCGAAAAAAGCTAATCAGGTCATTTTAACGTAAATCGACCTGGTTCCCAAAGAAAAATAAAATTTATAATATCAGTATTGGTCTTTTAATTGTAAAAATATTTGTTTGAACATGTAAGTTTAGGTAGATTTTTTTAATTACGTTCTACTAATATGTACTGATAAAAGAAAGTGTCTTGACTTAAGTCCAGGAGTGTAGAAAGTGTAACCGCTCTTGTCAATTTCAAGTACTACCATCCATACACCAAATCCACCACTTCGATTAGAAACTCCATCTTTCAACAAATTTCTTCATTTTTCTTTGTAACCACCCTAGTCTAGTTCAACTGGTAAACCATACACCAAATGCAAGGACACTTCAATAATTATTAAACTACAAATGCTACTTTCTTATATATAATAATAATCAACATTTTAAGCAGGTTTCATAAGTTTTCTTAATAAATGAAGGACGAGTACATGAAGAGTTTCAATGTAATGTTTTTTTGTTAACAATTATAGAAATGCCGTTTCTTAAACTAAAAGAAGTTGTTGAAACTTTTGAATTTTTGTCTGGTGTAAGACATGTTTTTTGAATTTGGTAATTGAAAAGTTTGAAGTTTTCGAATACGAAACAATTAAACATATTTTAGAAATTGAAATCATGTTTTGGCTAATGAATTTGTGACTGTGGTCTTACCATTCTAAAGATAAAGATAAAAAAGGGGAAAAGGTGAAAAGGAGAAGATATTGCTACAAACAAGTTAGAATCTAAAATCACTCTTGAATAGGTTGTTGGTGTGATGTGAATAGGTTGGGGAAGTGGATTTGGGATCCTGTCTTGTCTTTTCTCTTTAACAAATCGTAAAACTCCACTAACATGAAAGGGGAAAAGTTTAGCAACACCACAAAATTTGTATCGTTTTCGCATGTCGAAGGTGGAACCAACACAATTATATGGTCAACTGAAAGAAGCATGTGTCATGATTAAGATTAATGACACTAACAGGAGGTAGTAATTGATTTTATCAATATAGTACAATTATGGTGGGGTAGTTTCAGTGATGGAGCTAGTAACAATGAAACTTCCAAATTAAGTCATGGGCTATTATGCTTTTGTCTACAGAACAATAAGCCAATTTTCAGTGCATCCCAGAAAACCAAGCCTTCCAATATAAAGTTAGTACACAAGATCCCTCAAATCTGTGCATGTCTAAGGAAAGCTGTCCTAATCCCAATTACAGAATCACTTTTTTTATTCAAATTAACGTTTCCTTCTTAAATTATTTGGAATTTTAAAGTAGGTCTTTAAATTAAGAAAATTAATTAGTTGGGTTGGGTCCTTAATTAATTCTGTCATTTTTTCAATTAATTTTCAGTATTTTAAATTGTTATATTTTATCATTTCCAACAATTTTAAACGGCCGTAAACTAAAACTTTAAGATTTTTTTTAATTAGAACACAGTCAAACAGAATTATAATTTAATGATAGACCCAGTAATTTAAATAAACAAAAACTACCTTACTATACTCAAATAAATCAAAATGCTATCTTCATGTAGTGATGTTTAAGAATGTTTGATAATCCAACCTAACTAAATTGGCTGAGTTTTTTTTTTTTTTATAATTAAGTTAAATTTAATTCCATCTCATATTTTAAATTGACAAACATTATATATTGAAACTTAAAATCAATTCACTCTGACTAAAATTATTAAAATGATAATAATATAACCATCATTTGATTTATTTTATTATTTTATTTACTGAATATATATTTCTAAGATATTTAATTATCCAGATATTAAATAATATATTATATTTTAATAAATTATTCTGAAAAGCCTAAAAGAATATTTTAAAATTAATCCAATTCTAATTTAAACTAATAAAAAATAAGTTGAGTAAGATAAGATTTAATAAAAAAAATTTCTAACTTTATTTTGGAAAGGACAAGCAAGTGAGACTAATCTCTTGCCCTAAATGACATTTTATTAAATTGTTTATAACATGAATTTATGACATTTAATAGTGCAATACCTAAACAACAAATTTGAGTTATAAAAAACTATTATCCTCAGTGGAATCCTTTTCCAATAGCAGTTAATAGCAATTATATATACTATGAAAATATCATCTAAAGAATCCTTTTCCAAAAATGTCCCCACCATAATATAGGAAGTGTGTTGGGATAAATTTGAGAAGACAAAGTCCAAATGGATGCTAATCTAAAAGCAAGTAGCACCTTCATCCAAACACGTAATTGGTAGGTGTCAGGTCAATCCAACACTTACGTTTGTCCACTACAACCTGACAAACCAATCACATTGTGTTGTTTCTTCCATTTTAGTCCAAGTAACCAAAACTCAGATATTTTTAGTACTAGGATTCTGCACTTCCATTTTCTACCAAATAACTATGCTAGCCACCCAAACATGGTTTATACACTAATTCACACCCTTTTATTTTGCTTTGCCTTTTAATTAGATCATTATCCTAATCAGAAAACAAAAACTAAATAAACATTATCAGGGTTGGGTTCTTGCTCTTTTCCAGCTAGATATTATGTCTAAATCAGATCCTAAAACAGAATGAGTGTTCCTTGAAGTCATGAACCTATGTCCTACTATTATCTTTCTTCTTCTTGAAAATCCACTACAGCTTCCAACTTTTCTTAGTTGCTTATATGTACAATTTCCAATGAAACAGGTTCACCATCACCATCATGGTATCACTTTATATACATATGCCTTCAGCTAGATATCAAGTGTTTTGACCAAGTGTTCCTTTAATATTTCTTGAGATGAAAAATAAAATAATTTATGAATAAGTTAAAAATAAAAAACTAGACAATATATATAAATTCTTTTTCCAAAATAGTTTATGTACAAATTAATTTTAATTTATAAAAAATGTTTAAATTTTTTTCTCCTTCAAGGGTTTATGAAAAAACTTATGCTTTAATACCTTCGTTATTTTCCATTAGTTACATCCAAGTTTGACATTAGCTATATTAGTTAAGTCACATCTCAACCCAGTGCATAATAACATTAACACTAAAGATGCTAATATATTGACACCAACCCAGTGTATAATAACATTAACACAATAATTTTTATAAGGATGCTTATATATTGACACCATTTATAACAGAAACATAAGCCTAACATTCTAATAAAATAATATTTTTATTATTTTTATTTTATTTTTAATTTAAAATATTATTATAAGGAATTGTGAAGTGTGTATTTTACTGTTTAGGGTAAAAGTTTTCCTTTTCATAATGTGTAACAAAGGCCAATAGTTTGACAAATAAAATAAAACACAATCATAATATCTGGACCATCACTTTAGCAGTAAATAACAATAATATAACCTATCGCAAGAGCCAAACTTTTCTTCGTGTTGATTATTAATGCAACAAAATAGAAGACAATCGATAGTTGGGTCACCATCATCTGTAAATAACCAATATAATCTTAAGCCTGTGAATTTGCATATCTAATGTCTTTGAGCACTTTCATATTTATTTTCTCTGCTTACTTGAAATGTAGGTTCATGAATAATTTGTACTGTAATGGATGTATGTTTTTTCTTAAAGCTTCGTTCAAGATTATATTTCATACGCTTTTCTTCTTCCAAAACTAACATGGTTCTTCTTTGTCCGAAAATCTATTTAGCATTGAGGGTCATATACAAGGCATGGATCATTATCAAGGTTTTATAAACTTCGAATTTGAATCTTATAAAAAAATCTTATTAAAAAAGGTTGATATAACATGAAATTTTAAGAAAATAGATTTTGTACTGATAGGGTTCGTACGACTGAGACCATGTCTCGGTCCCAGTCATCATACCGATCAACACCACAAATCCAATTAAGCTTAAGTAGTTAGTAAGACTAATCAGCAATAAGAACTAGGTAATACATTTTTAAACATGATCAAACTCTCTAATTTGACCCAATAAGAAAGACCCACAAAAATAATATAAATAACACAAATTCAAAGAACTAGGTACATCAATATACAATACTGAGCATACCGAGTGCCGAATACTAAATTTGACTTGAGTATCAAAGTGTCTTCTGCATGTACCATTTGACTTTGGACCACGTGAAAACATAGGAGTGAAGCAAACATATGAGAGGAAGGAGCTTGTTTGAAGAGGAACGTAAATAGAAACCGGCTGACTGACCAAAGAAGTGAATGAATAGTCTCAATCATTCTTTAGGTCTCAACCCTGTTCGAAAACAGATTTTAAATAAGAATTTAACTCACAGAATAAAAAATATGTTTTAATTTTTCAAAATAAAATGTAAAGAAACATTATTAAATTATCATAAGACACTTACTGTGTTAATTTCTTTTATTGTTACATGTAATTAATATTTACCATTTTAAGTTGTTTAAGCGTGATTATCTCTTCATTTAAGTGGCTTAACATAACTGCAGGGATTAAAGTGCATTCAATTTTTAGTTGGGATTAAGATGTCGTTTAAGTGTGACTTAACACTCGTTACTAAATATCAACATGTGGTCCCTCACCATCTATAAATGGTTCCATCTACAACATTCACTTTAAGTTCTGGTGGTCCTTCAGCTTCTTGTGACTTTGCTAAATTTCTTCGTCTTAGACTTTATTCTACTTTTAAACTTGATAAAAAAAAAACACAAGAGGGTTGAAATGTGTTATAATATCATTTTAAAAACTTTTCATAAATACTGTTTTGTGTTTGATTATTTAGACAATAATTTTATATGATATGTTAAAGTATTTTTATTCTCTATTTGCTATAATGGGATGTGATAGACGTACACTAGTGTAAAAATACTTGTTTACTACAATTAATATACAGTGTTTCGCAATCAAACGTTGTCTATCAAAATGCGGTGACATTTTTGAAATTAAAACGAGTAGATAGACAATGGATGTAAGAGGAAACAATGTCTATTTATTCGATGTCTATCCCCTCTGTGATTTAAATAGACAATGTTCCTCTTACAACTGCTGTCTATACCCTTGTTATTACCCTAATTTGAAGCTCCGCGCCACTTACGTTTTCGTTCTTTGCATATTCTTTCTTCTTCTTCGCCCTCTTCAACTCTTTGAACGTTCTCTTCACTCATTGCCTTTGTAAGTTCTTCCTACCCTCATTGTTTATTCTTCCTCCATTTTTCTATTGGTTCATTGCTCATTCTTCTATTGGTTCACTATTTAAGGTTCTTGTTCATTGTTCCACCACCGCGCTCCACTTTCCCTCCATCGCCACCCTCATTGTTTATTCTTTCGCTTTCATTCTCATCTTATTTTCCCTTCATTCTTCCATTGGTTCTTTGCTCATTCTTCCATTCGTTCATTGTTTAAGGTTCTTGCGCTCCACTTTCCCTCCACTGTTGTCGTCGTTGCCCTTCACCACCACCATTGCCATTACCTTGAGGTTGGTGTTCTTTTTATTTTATTTTTTTAAATATTTTTTTTGTCTATATGTGACTTACAGATGACAATTATAGAATAATCCTCGTCTATACCTCAATAGAATAGACTATGTGCTAATAGGCAGCGGTTTCGAAACTGCTGTTTAATTGCTAAAAAAATCGTTGTCTTTGACATTTTCTGCATTAGTGGTAACTTTAAAACTTAAGAAATTTACTTATTTTAAACTATTTTTTAAATTTATTTTTCAGTGATTTTTCCTCTTAAATTAACATAAAAGAAAGAGAAATAAGAGGAAGAAATACACACAATATTTTTATACTGGTTTATCTCCCAAAGCGTATTATATTCAATTTTCAGTCAACATATTGAGTTCCACTAAGTAGACTAATGCTACAAAGTACAAATCAATATTCTTTTGGTTCACAACCACTCTTAACTAACCTCTTGTTTGGGATTGTAATCACTCTTAACTAACCCCTTGAATATTGTTTGAGTTCATATCTTGGATAACTTTTTGAGTATTTTTTGGAATGCAATCATTGACTAAAACAAGTATTCTTTGGATTGCAACCATTTCTGGATAAAATGAGTAATTTTTGGAATGCAACCACTCCTGACATGTTTTAAACATAGACATGTTTTAGACACAGCACGAGCCCTCCTATTTCAGTCCAATTTATCATTAGAATTTTGGGGAGAATGCGTTTTAACCGCCACATATATCATTAATCACTTGTCATCACCTTTACTAAAAAATAAATCACCTTTTGAGTTACTATATAATCAACCACCTTCACTTTCTCACCTAAAAACTTTTGGTTGTCTCTGTTACGCAACTGTTGTTTCACCTAAGCAAAAATTTGATCCGTGCCCCCGACAATGCATCTTCATTGGTTATCCTCACAGTAAAAAAACATACAAATTATTTGATATAGATGCAGGCACTTTTTTTACCAGTCGGGATGTCATCTTCCATGAAAGTGTTTTCCCATTCTGCCAACAGTCACAGACACAATCCTCACCTCCATTACAAGGTATTTTGCCCACTATTGACATTGACTT
>Ga0123342_1000500_pt1 | contig 62048 bp, 37 predicted proteins | sample Turbeawhitnodule_FD_89960 | JGI IMG/M metagenome (GOLD analysis project Ga0123342, IMG submission 89960) | Root nodule microbial communities of legume samples collected from Mexico - Turtle bean Mexico white nodule | ecosystem: Host-associated > Plants > Roots > Nodule | place: Mexico: Nepantla... | reverse complement strand
TTGCACACACCACCGATTGTAATTTTTTCCATCAAGGATAGAGACTGATAATTGGGTAGAGTTCATGATAACAGACTAGCTCTTGATACCAGTTGTAGGAACTAATTGAAGGAAATAAGAGAAAACAAAAAGGTTGTAGCAACTGATTGAACCTAATTGCACAAAATTGCAAAACTGATCTTATTCATTTTGATTCACTCAATCATATATATATAATAATTACAATTACTGGAAACTATAAACTAGGAATACTAACAGGCCTGTTAATTGACCATTAATGCAATATAACGGTAAAATAGTTTAAGGGTAATAAAATTTGAATTAATAATAATAAAATTTGAATTAATAACCAACAAAATCAATTATGCTTCTTTAAAACAGCCTCCATAATCGATTTAAAATAATTCTTAATGCATAGTGTTGTTAATAAAACTGAAGACAAACCAGTTCTTCTGCAACACTGATAGCTCATTCGCACACAAAAGTGCACCACTGCTGTTAGCACTTAGCATTATAACACACGGTAAATCCAATTGCAAAATTGCCCACAGAGTTTATATATTGATGGAAGGGTACGAAAGTAAATTTGTATTTGTGCCTCTTTTGCCAAGTGTAATCCACGCAAATCTTCTTAGTTTAGTGAGTAAAACAACTTCCCACCCTGCTCCCCCATCCGCACTCACACCCTCAAAAACACTGATCCAAACAGAAACTCCTCCCGGTTGCCCCTCCTTCCTCATTTATCATACCCAAAAACAAATAATGTGTTATGATAGACATCATTAGTTTGTTATGCAAGAAAAGTTGCTTAATAAACTTCAACTTTCCAAAACTTCATACAAGTAACTGAAAGTTCATAATGTTTTTTATACTTTAAAAAATAATATTATATAATAAATGAATAAATTTCTTTTAAAACTTTTTACAACCATTTTCTAAAGATACATTTTCATTTTTCATTACATTTAACTACTTTCTCATAAACTTAATTAGATTAGGTGTTACCCATGTCTTATATGATGTTTATACATTATCTTTTTTTTCGAGTTTTTAGTTTACTCTTTCTTCAGACTCTTATCATATTCAACCTTATTTTTAAAAAAAAGTTTCTACTTTTTTCAAAATAATTTTAAAAGAAAAAACAACAAATATACAGTAATAAGATCAAGAAAGACAAAAATATATGATAATGAAAAATATTAACAAAACATTGATAAAATGCATGTAAAATTAATTGATTACAAATTAAAATATTTAAAAGTGATGAAATGTGAAAATTTGCACTCTAATAAAGAGTTGTATTCCGTTACTATTCTTCCATTCATGAAAAGAATCAATTTTATGTTAATAATGTACAAAATTATAAGAAAACCTATAGATGTTTGATGTCTTAAGTTAAGACATTTTTTTGATAAAGTTATTGAAGAAGTGCATAAAATTTCCTTACAAACATTTTTATTATGGAAACATTTGTGATACATGTCATCTTAAACCTAAACCCTAAACAAAGTAATACTTTTTCTTTGAGAAATTTTAATCTCATGCATATTGGCAATGTTGCACTTTGATTTATCTCATGAAGACTAAAAGTAAAACTCAATTTCTTTTATTCAGTTTTTTCATGTATGTCAAAAATCAATTTATGATAACATTGAAATCATTATATTTGATAATGGTAAAGAATTTGGTTATGATGAGTTATATGACAAACTTGGTATTATGCATCAAAGCAATTGTGTGGAGACTCCATAATAAAATTTTGTTGCAGAAAGAAAGTACCGAAATATTTTAAATATCACCAGTAGGCTTCTTTTTCAATTTGGCATACCTAAGACATGTTGAACTTATGTTGTTTCTCGTGTTGTTCACTTGATAAAAAAAAAACTTCCTTATGTTACTCTTAATGGAAAATCTCCTTATGAAATGTTATAAAATCTACCTCCTACCTATCTAAATTTATAGGTTTTTGGAAATTTATGTTTTATTTCTACCATAGAAAATAACATAATTAAACTTGACTCCTCAATCTAGGAAATGTATTTTTCTTGATTACAAGAATGATGTTAAAGGTTATGTGCTTCTTGATACAAGAAACACTAAAAAAAATTATAAATAGAAATGAAAACATATTTCCTTACAAATATTTCAAAGACAATTCCACAATTTTGTTACGTTAGTGATTTTGTTTAACAAGATTTCAATTTTTTACTTGAACCTTTAAACTACAACAAACAATGATCAATTTTTAACTCAAAATACTAGCATTAGTGAAGATAGTGATATTAGTAGTTCCACCAAAAAAGATTTGGATCATATCAACAACAAAAATAATATTAGGCAAGGAATAAGAGTACCAATGATAATCATGGTCTCATACATTCCAACAAGGTCAAAAGAGCTCCAAAATTTCTAGTAAACTATCATCATCAAGTTAATAATTCTACAATCTCTTAAAGCTATTATTCTTCCCAAGGTAAAGTTGTTTTTCCTATATCATATATTTGGTCTTATAACTCCTTATCTGACAAGAATTTATAATACACTATGGCCATCTCTTCACACAATGAACCTCAAACTTACGAGGAAGCCTATAAATATCCATAATGTATTGTCACCATGAAAAATAAAATTAAAGCTCTTCAAGCTAGCAAGACTTGGTACTTTACTGATTTACCACATGATAAAACAACTAGTGGCTACAAATGGATGTATTAGGTCAAATACAAGACTGGTGGCTCCATTGAACGACACAAGGTTCTTCTTGTAGCAAAGGGCTATATGTAAATAAAAGGAATATTATTTAGATACGTTCTCATTAATAATAAAATTAACTATTGTCAAACTTATTTTAGCTTTTTGGTTGCAACTCAGCATTGTCATCTACATCAGTTAAATTTTGATAACGTCTTTTTGCATAGAAATTTCAATGAAGAATTATATATGATAGTTCCTCTTGGTTTTATACCATCTAAATAAAAATCAAATTTGTGTATTGACAAAATCCTTGTATGGATTAAAGCAAGCCAGCAGACAATGGTTTGCAAAACTTCCTCTTTCCCTTACTTATGTTGGATTTACTAAGTCAAAATCATACCATTCTCTTTTTATTAAGAAAACATCAACTACTTTCACGACTTTACTTGTGTATGTAGATGATGAAGATGACATTATCCTTGCAGATGACTCTTTAACTGAAACTAAAAGAATAAAATATTTCTTGGACAACACTTTCAAAATCAATGATCTAGGAGAGCTAAAATATTATTTTTATCTTGAAGTGGCTTAGTCAAAGAGATGAATTCACCTTTTCCAAAGGAAATATGTCTTGGATATTCTTGTTAATATTGAAATGCTTGCTAGCAAATCATGCTCCACTCCTCTTGTTCGTGATGTCAAACATCTTTTTTTTACCATAAGTCCCCTCTTTAAGATGTAGAGTCTTATCACATGCTTATGGGAAAACTATAAACCCTAAACACTAAGCTTAATATTTGTTTTTTCGTTCATTTTTTTAGTCAATTTTTCCAAAAGCTTACAATACATCATTATCAAATGCTCTACATATTTTTCTATATATTAAATCTAACCTTTAACAATAATTATTTTTTCTTTAAATTATGAGATACAACTAATTAGTGACTCGAGTATCTTGTCTTAGCATTAAATAATCAACCACAAAATAATGTATATTCCTAAGATCATATCTCATTTTATATATATATAAAAAAAAGATATCATAATTTCTCATTTTTTAAAGTGAAACAAGATAAAAGAAAACTCTTTAAGATTCATTCATTGAAACATACAAATAACTTCCAATGTATAATGCATAAGAAGCAAAAAAGAAAAAAAAATGATATAAAAAGAAAAATAAAATTGATATAACTATATCAATAAAACACAAACATAATACTAGAAAATAAATGAGTTGAACAGAAAATTAGTATCTTAACCGTAACCATAATAGATGTAGAATCCTAAATGTTCTTGAACGGGATTGGAACCAAGAGAATTTTGAACATCTTCTCAGTCGATCGGTCGGCCTGCTCTTCCCCCCTTCCTCTCAAATGAACTCCTTCTATCTCTCTCGCTCTTCCACTCCTCGTCTCCGTGAACTTCGAGCTCGGATAGTATCTGCAAAAGACACTTCGACACTCAAGTCAAACTTCAACACTCAACACTCATTGTGTTTAGTACTAAATGATGACGTATCTAATCTTTTGAAATTTGTGCTTATTTATATAATTATTATGGATTCTTCGTTATTGGACTTGATTAAGGACGTTGAACTTCAACTCGATAAGTACACTAACCTTTAAGGAGCATGGTTTAAACAAGAAATCTCATTCATTTATGATTTATAATTTTTTGTGAGTTTTACATAACGGTTCAAGTAAACAAAATTCTAGCACTCAATATTTCTTTTATCCGTTAGTAAATGCTCTTTTTTTAATGACAACATTTTTGTCTTTAGCCGAACACAACCATAATGAATATACACAATTTATTGTTGAATTTAGCTCATGGGCATGTAATATGAAAAGGTTGGGCCATTAAAATATATAATTATGATGAAGTGATGTTTTTTTAGTCAAAGTATACATTGAATGAATGATGATCAAATAACCTCATGGAGTTGATAAAGGGAAGTAAAATTAGAATTTGCATCTAATAAATTATAGATTCAGAGAAAGTTTATAAGAATTCAATACATGAAGTTAGATATTTTTTATGAAACAAGTACAAGTCATTTATAAATATTCTTTGAATTCATTACTTTTTTATAACTTTTTCTAAAATATCATTCTTTCACCCTAAAATCCACTCATTTTATTTATTTTTATATGCTATTTAAGAATTATACGTAGAAACCAAGAAATGGAGTGAATTCTTTTATCCTATGAGGTTTTCCATTAACAAGATACATTATAGGTATTTTCATCCCACCATGTGTATTTTCTTAGTTATACATTACTTTTCAATTAACGTGGTAAATAATAGGTTTCAACTTAGCCAAACGCTAAACGACACTAACTAGGAAATCAAAAATAATTTTTTAATTAAAATGAATGCTCTTCTTTATAATTTTTTAATGCATTTCATTATAGTTTCTAACATTTTTTTAAATTAGTTTTCTAAACAACAACTTCACATTTTAAAAAATTGAAGACGAGAATGCTATTACTTTTATCTAATCTCAAATTTGCTAATTATCATACTTCAAATATTATTTATTTTAGAGTTTGATGATTTTGTTTTTAAATTATGTTTCGTTAGGAGAAAAAGATATATATAAAAAGTTTTTTATTATAACTTTTGAAAAGGATATGGAATTTTAAAAGTAGCCCAAAAAATATATTTTAAATTTCATAATTTTGGAATCGAAATTTTAATCCGAGAATGAATTTTTTTAAGAAAGAACATAATTAATCACTTCAACTTTGTTGGTTTAAGCGGTCCGTTAGAAAATAATATTTTTTTTCAAGTTATTCTGAATAGAGGTAGTTTTTTTAGGATAATTAGGTTTCAAGGGCAAAACCAATACAGAACTTAACGAATTATAATATTTTTTTTTTATCACAATACAGAATTACATAAATGGGAGGATTAGCTATATTCTAACTCAGAAAAAAATTCATCCCTAAACAAAAAGTGATAAAAAACATAAATCTATATCAATAATAAGATCTAAAGCTTACCTTCGGATAACTAAATAAAAAATAAAACAATCCAAAATACCGTCAAGCATAAAATTATCTTAACATATTAAAAAAAATCTTCATTGAACCATTTTCTTTCAACCCAACAACAAAAAGTTGCATAAAACTATTCAAGGATACAAATACATACAACCAATTTATCTTATCTTTCAAAACATTGCATACCATTCAAGGATTTCACGACCTCTTCTATCATGTTTGCTTTAGCTATGCCCTTGAATAAGAACTTCTTGTACATGATACATGAAAATCATACAAAGGTCATTCAATCAATAAAGTTTAAACACACATATAAATTAGGACACTAATCAGAATAAGAAAAATTTGATTTCAAAAACTTATAGTTAATCCATGCCCAAACCTTCATTTGAACCATAGTAAAATTTTTAATAGCATCAACCAGTGCATTCTTTAAAATAATACAATTTCTCTGATTCTATATACCCCATATTATAGCCATCCACATGGAGTTTTTAGACAATTAATGTCCATCAAACCAATTTGTTCAAAATATTTTTCACCTCTAACACAATGTAGAAATAATCTACCCACCCACGTATAAGTCATATACCACAGCTTAAAAACAACTTTAGAAGTAAAGTATAGATGATTTACACTTTTCAAAATATTCCCACTCATAACCTACATTCCCATTAGTCTGAATCCTTATGCTAATCATTCAATTTTAGCTATTAACAACCTAAAATTAATCTTATACAAATCCAAATTAAAGAAAAAGTAATATAGCAGAGTAAAGAGAGAGATTTAGTAATTATTTTACTTAGAATTTCATTATACAAATAATGGTTAAGTATTGATTTATTTATATAAAATATTTTGTTTTTTTTAGTTTTCACTGTGAAGATAATATTATTTTTTAAATAAAATATATGAGTATTTCGTTTTTAATAGACTGTTTCTTTTGTAATTCATTTTCTAATTTTTAAATGGTTCTATTTAAAATATAAAACTTTATAAGCATTCTTTATACTGATTTAGTAATAAGTTGTAGCAGAAAAATTAGCTATAATTGATTTAATGATTACACTTTAATTATTATTATTATTTTTATTATTTTTTTAATTATATTTTATTTTAATCATTCAGACATGTTTATATATATATATATATATATATATATATAATTTTTTTCTCTCTACCATTATGTTTTCCTTTTTTGTTATTATATCTAATGCTCTACTTAAGTCTCAAGAGCATTAGTTGAATTATGGTGTTGTGAAAAGTTTGAAAAGTAAGCTAAATAAAGTTATGAAGGACTACTAAAAAATTATTTTAACCCATTAGTTTTTGCAACGACAAATTTTTCTATTTTTCTCTTTCTATTTTCTTCATGATCAAAAGATAAATTCTTTATCAAATGATTGTCGACTACTATTATATTAAAAGATAATGTACTTTTTTTAATTTAATGTATTTTTTATAAGAAAATTGTATGTTCACTAAATTTCTTGATGACACGTGAAATAATGATTGAAATTCGCAATCATAATTTTTTATAAAATGATATTTAATTTGTCTTGATATAAAAATATTTTTTTATATGTTTTCTGGACGAATTTAAGGAACATATTAATATAACTATTTTATAAAATTTGACATAAAATTTTAATTGATCTCCAGTAGTTTTGGTTTGAGTTCATCCACTTGAACACACAATAAACAGGTTAAGTTGAGTCAAATTTGAGATAGAAAATTTGTCTTAAATAATTAATTGTTAAAGCATTAAGCTAATAAACTCGTGTTGGGTTATAAAAGTTTTAAAAGCAAAAAATAATAATAACATTTGCAATACATAGTTATATAGATCATCTTTAATATATTGGTTTTGGACATGTTGAGTGAAGGGTTCTTCGTTGTGAAAGAAAGTGAAATCATTTCACAGGGTGGGTTGAACAAAATGAATAGGGAATGGCAAATGAAAAAGAAAAATAAAAGGTAGAAATAGCTAATAACATGGTTCTTAAATTTTTTTTTTCCAACTTCTATTATGTTGTATCATTTTTAAGATATTATATTAATTTTTTAATACAAGAGTTTTATAAATTTTTATTTAATTATATGCTATTTATCCTTCAATTAAAAATATTAATATTAATTTTATTATTGATTATTGTAAATTATTATTTGTGGAATATTATTGTGACACAATATTTACTCCTTTTTTTTATAATCCATGTGCTCTTATTTAAAACTTAAGGCCTTGACTTTTAAATTTATTATGTCAGCATACTAGAATGTATTATAAGATTTAGATATCTTAAACTTATGACATAGGATACGATCTTTGAAGATGCTTCTTCTGGATGAAGAGAGCAAAAGGTGGCAATGAAAACATGAGACATTATAAATATAAGGTAGAAAAACGATTAAATTAAAAGTAATATATGGTTTTTATTTTAAAATTTCTTAAAATGAAAAATCTTATATTGAAAAATAAATATTTTCAATAAAAGTGTAAAAAATATATTTTAAAAAAATAAATAAAAATTACTAAATAAAAATTAATTTTAAAAAGAAAAAATAATTAATAACTATATTACTAAGTTAAATACTATTTTATAAATTAAAAAATTATTAATATTTAAATTAATTTATATTATTAATAAAAAAATTTAAAATAATTTTTAAAATAATATTTTAGTTAGAAAAAACTACTAACTACACGATATTTAAACTTTATATTTATTAAATAGAGAAAGTTGTCTAGATTAAAATAAGTTGAATTATTTGTTTAAGTATATTTAAGAGGAAAAAATCTAAAAATAAGTAGATTAATTATTCTATATATCAAATGTTTTTATTTGGGATATGAGATCCAGATAATTATTGGAAAACTTCGTATTTTTCCTTCTTGTTAGTCGGTCGTGTTACTCTCCAACCTCTTTTCTTGTTCGTTTCTCACATTTCTTTCCTAGTTTTGGCTCTCTGCCGTCTCGTGAGTACTGAATAGGGGTACCTGCTGAAGGCACTCTGGTGCTTAAGTCAATAAAAATATTCGACACTCGATTGTCACAACGCTGTACTTGATGATACCTTAGTTTTCAACACTACACTTAGCTTCACTACTTAAGTGTACATAGATTTAAAATGTCGATGACCATTAAAACAGACCATGATATAGCTGAGACCGAGACAAAAAATGAGTCGTCCGATCCGATAGAACATTTTTATTGTCTTCCATTTGTTAATTTATAAACAAACTCTTTTTCTTTTACTTTATCTATGATCTATTCATCATCTTTTTCTTATCTATTTGCTTCCGTACTAACACAACATTAAAGTCAAGATGCTATTATATGAGATAGAACTCAATATTATTGTATTTAAATATAATAATATTATATATTTTATTGAACTCAATATTATATTTCTGTGGACTCGAGTTTGATTACTAGTTGGATGAAAAAGTTGTTCACCGAATGCTGCACAAGAAACATATGGAGGCCATGAAGTCACCGCTACGAAACATCACCTTCTTCACTTCTTCCAGTGTTTCAAATGTTGTGGCCTTTTATTTATTTCAAAACAAAAAAAATTAGTTTAAAGATTTTATCAGACAGTTATTAAGATTTATTGTTCTAAAAGATTAAAATATATATGATTCAATTGTTAATTTATTTTATAAATTATTTTTCTAATATTAGAAAGGTTTAATACTAAAAAAAATAACTGAATTTCGTTTATATTTTTAATAAAAATATTATTTTATGGGATGGGCGGTATACCTGTTCCTCTTGGATGTAAAAAACTAAACATTTTTATTCTTTTTCATTTATTTCACTTTGCATCTCACGAGACTCTTCATGATAGTCCTTTAAATTAATTAAACTTGTTGCGATAACTTTTTCTATTTTGATAATATGACGTATGCATAATTATGCTCATTTTCAGGATAAGAATGAGGTTTTTAGGGTTATTTCGGTTATTAAAGATTTAACTTATTTAGTGAGAAATTTGTCTAAACTTTCAATGAAAAATTATATATTAAATTTCAACATGATCAAGTCTTTTGGTATTAATAATACTCGTACTGGTAAAGAGTTATTCGTCCTCTTCCTTTTAGATGAGAGTTTCTTTCACCAGGTTGGGTTAAAATTAACATTGATGGGGCTGCTAGGGGATATTTTGGTCTTACTACTTGTAGAAGTAGTTTTCGTGAGAGTATGTATGGGGAATTTATTGGAGCTTTTTATGCTTTTTTTGAAGTTCAGACTGCTCTGGTTGCTGAGTTTTATGGGGTACATGCTATGGAGGAAGTCAAAAGATGGGCTAACTAATGTTTGGTTGGAATGTGATTCTGCTTTGGTTTGTGCTGCGTTTACTACTAGTACTAATGTTCCTTCGATGCTTCGTAATCAATGAAATACTTGTCTTAATTATTATGGAAAAATCAGGGTTAGGGTTACTCATATTTTACGTGAAGAAAATGTGTGTGTTGATAAGTTGACTAATTTAATATTTATTCATAGAGAATCTTTTCATTGGTATAATATGCTACCATCTAGTCTATTATTAGAATTTTTTATGAATAAATATAATCTACATATGTATCGTTTTTGTTAACATATGAGTTTTAGTCTAGTCTCCCCATATTTTTGTATTTTCTTTCTTTTTTCTTTTTTTAAATAATATTTATTTTCGTGTGATGACAAATGATTGTTGTTAGGCATAGCTGAAATATCAAGTTGCATAGTGATACCTAGCATGAAAGCTTTTATTTAAAAAAAAAAATCAAAACATTAATCACAAAAAATCATATTAATGTATATCCATATAAATATTAAGAGTTCAACCTATCTTTATAAATAAATTTATCAACATTATATCAATATACATATTTATATTTATTAATGTTTAGTATAATCAACTATTAAAAACTAATTAACTTAAGTTTGAATTATCTTTTACAAGTATCTCCAAAAACAGAAATTCATATAAAGACGACATCAGTAGATAACATGTTATAATTCGATTATAACAAAGTGAGGGAACCTTCTTATTTAAAACAGAACTCAACCTATTTTTGTCATGTTAGAGTGAATCAAATTAGGATGAAGTAATTTTTTGATTAGTAATTGGTATAATATATAACGTGATGGTTACATTTTCTGAGGAAAAATGAAAATTTTGGACGAGAGACATTTTGTTGTCTGAGTAAATTAGTACAAACCTTAAGCCTCAATCAATCGCGAATTCAAGCGTACGAAAATAGATTCATTCATCCATCTAAAGATTCGAGGAAAAATTAATTTTCTTAAAAAAAAGTGATAGTTGGACGATGGAAAGAGATAAAAATAGTTGAATATGGTGAAATGATTGAGTGCGAAGGCTGGGAGATAATTTGGTAGTGAAGAATGGTAAGTAATAATAAGAAGATGTTGAGTGTTGTGGTTCAGTTTCTTGGCTGAGGCGTTTGGCTTGTGCCTAGTCATTGTGTTAATTACGCTGAAATGATAGCGAATCGAGTATAATATTTATACTCTTCAAGAATTGGTAGGACGTTACGTTCTTTCCAAATAACACTTCATTAGGACATCCACTAAATCAATTAATTAATTAATTAGTAGAGCTTAAACCAAGCACTGGAAGAGGTATTCATAATGTCAATAATAATGAAGAGAATTATGGTGTGGGCACATGTATAACTAACTTCTTCTCTTTAATAATTAAAAATGAAAAGGCACAGTTCTTGAAAAGTTCTATTTGATCAATGAGGATTGGTATGTTTCATTGTTTCATTCTTTTTTCTTTTCATATTTGAGTATATTCCAATGGTATAAAATATTATTTTAGAATTATAACTAGAATTTTCCACACACTAAACCTACCTTAGACTTTTCTCGTTATTTCTTTTATATATTATGTTTGTTGTTTTTGTTTCTAGCAATAGTCTACATGGCAACTTGGGCAACGAAGAGAATAAAATAAAGAAACAACAATTTGCACGTGGCGTATCCTTGAAGAGACCAAGAAGTTCACACAACATAGGCGTCTCTGACTCTGACCAGGATAAGGACGATGTTTTTTGGTCATCACTTTTTTATATCATTAATGTAATTTTGTGGATAATAAAAATATAGGAACAACTTTTTAATAAGTTTTGTCAAACAAAAAAGTATACAAATATTATATATAAAAATCATTTTGGCATGCATGGCCAAAGCCATCTTTTCTTTGCCACCTCTTCTACCTTCTTCTACAATCCAAACCCCAAATAGCATAATCATAGTCCTCACCCTCACCCCAACTTTCGTTTCTTATATCATAAGGTGCCTATTCAAAATCCACAACCTGTAATAATAATATTAATAAGTATTATTATTTATTTATGGGATGCAAATCTGCGTAACGGAGATTAGACTCCAAAATATTATTTAACTGATTTTTTTTCTGGCCGCAAAATATTCACTATTTTGTTATATGCGAAATTCAAAAGAAACATTGTGAGTAGTAGCGGGACAAGATTGAAAAGGGCAATGATAGTTGTTTGTTGAAGCGGGGTGGCCAAGTAAACCAAACTACCTCTGATGCTTCTGTCTGTGTTCTCTCCACTGTCCCTTCCTCTGTTTCTTCTTTGTTTTTGAAAACAATATTGGATATTTTTCTCTGTGTTCCTCAGCTGCCTAACTTGTGTTTCACTCTTCTTCCCCTTTCACTGTATTGTATCATCTAAGTTTCTGTGCGATTCACCTAGCGAGTTTCTGAGATGCTGTGTCCCTGTATGGATGCAGAGTACTCTGTCTTTTTCTGATACGTATGTTTTGGGTCTCTTCAAAACATGGTTTTCTCTGTCGCTTTGGCTTATCCCTTGGGCTTCTTTGATTCTTACACTTCAGGAAGCTTTCCTTGTCTTTTCCTTGTTTTTACCTAAACTTGAGAAAAAAATTAATATTCAAATTCCAAATTCCATTATTTAATTTTCTGGGATACAATCTTTTTGGGCAATGTTCTTCTATTTGATACTTTTGCATCGACTCTTATTCTCCTTCCTTGGGTTACCTGCATATTCCTAGAAAGGCTAATTTCATGTTTGATAGGTTGTTCTTAATTTATATTTACTTTTAGTGAAAAAGGAAAGAAACATTTTGTTGTCCGAGAAAAAAAAAAACCCGCATCATGAAATTTCTCACTTTCCTGGTGGGTGTGTGATATCTTTTCTTTTACTTGAGGGTTTCTGTATTTGTTGGTCACCAAAAATGAAGGACAAGGTGGATTCCCCAGTTACAGTTCTGGAGGACTATTTCAGGAGCTCAGATTCAGAATCAAGTTCTTCCAAAGAGCCTGCAGTGGATTCTGAGTCTCAAGACCTTTCAAAACCTGCTTCTAGGTGGCACGCATTTGTTCAGTTGTTTAGGAGTGGGTCGAAGAAACAGATGAACACGTTGCACCCTCTCAGTGCCATCAAGCTCTCCAAAAGAATGAGCACTAGCATGAGGGAGACCATTCTCCCAAGTTGTTTCTTGGATGCAAATGCATCCCCTTGCAGGTCACCGTGGAAGATCTTTACTCATCATGAGATTCAGGTTGCAACCAATTCATTTAGCCAAGGTATGCATCTTGCTTCAGAATTATATTTCTCATCAAGGAACACCGAATGATTGGATTTCTTTGCTTGGTTTAAATTTTCAGTCTATTTTACGATGTTCTAAACTAAGTACAAATCAGCAGTTTTTGTGAAAAGGAATTTGTATTAGTGTTCGACTATAGTACGTTAAGTTTTGTGTCAGTTTTAGGAAATCGTTTCAAAATTTCACATTAATGGCGAATTAACTTCATATAGCCTTTACCAATTCCTTGTTATTTAGTCGCCTCATGTGTTTTTAAAGCGATTCCAAATAGACTGTTAGATGATAATGTGAAAAAAACTTTATATTATTAGTGTATTTGAATTAAATTCAAAATTTATGCTGGTTGGTGCACTACATATTGTTACTGTGTTTGAATTAAATTCAAAATTTATGTTGGTTGGTGCACTTTATATTGTTAGTGTATTTGAATTAAATTCTGAATTTCATGTTGGTTGGCGCAGAAAATATGATTGGGAAAGGTGGCTATGCTGAAGTTTACAAAGGGTGTTTGCCAAATCGTCAGCTAGTGGCAATTAAACGTTTAACAAGGGGAACAGCTGATGAAATCATAGGGGATTTCTTATCAGAACTTGGTGTAATGGCGCATGTAAACCATCCCAATACTGCTAAACTGGTTGGCTATGGAGTGGATGGTGGAATGTATCTAGTTCTTGAGTTGTCTGAAAAAGGGAGCCTAGCTTCAGTTCTTTATGGTAATGGTAAATTGGTTGTTAATTTTTCCCTTTATATTTTTATTGAATCAATAGTTACGTTTTGTTCAAAATTATCATTTCACTGATCATTAGGTTCCAAGGAGAAACTACCATGGTGTACAAGGCACAAAATTGCATTAGGAATAGCTAATGGTATACTATATCTTCATGAGGGTTGTCAAAGAAGAATTATCCACAGGGATATAAAAGCTGCCAATATCTTGCTCACGGAGGACTTTGAGCCTCAGGTATGATATGAATGCACAAATGAAGGCTTAGGATTCTGTTGTATAATATTGATTCAATAATTGATCACCAGAAGTACCTTATGTCTTTTGCAGTTTTGAATTTACCTTAAAGACAAACAATTTTTGGTAGATTCCCCATTATGTGATGGACGAAACTTCCCTCGTTTCGGTCACATCAGTTTTCCATGTTATGTAGGTTAGAATGGACTTCAAAATATTTCAGGAATAAATTGAAACGTTACGATTTTTTTGGACAGATTTGTGATTTCGGGCTAGCAAAATGGCTGCCAGAAAATTGGACTCACCACACCGTTTCAAAATTTGAAGGAACTTTCGGGTTTGTGACCTTCACAATTACATTCTGGTAAAATGCTTTTCTGATTCCTGTTAACTCTGGTTCCATTTTTACTGCCAGTTACCTTGCACCTGAATACTTGCTGCATGGCATAGTGGACGAGAAAACGGACATATTTGCCTTTGGTGTGTTGCTATTGGAATTAGTGAGTGGGCGTCGAGCACTAGATTATTCACAGCAAAGCCTTGTGTTGTGGGTATAGTATCTTACCATTTACTCTTTTTACACACAGATTTCATCCTCTTCTTCACTCTAGATTCTTATTTTATTTTATCTTTCTCCTAACAAAATTTCAGGCAAAGCCGTTGCTGAAAAAAAATGATATTATGGAGCTGATTGATCCTTCACTAGTAGGTAACTTCGACTCGAGGCAAATGAATCTTATGCTCTTAGCTGCTTCTTTGTGCATACAACAGTCCTCTCTTCGTCGTCCCTCTACAAGACAGGTACGTTGTCTCTCTATCTTTTCAATTCTCAACGTGGATTTTTTGCAGTAAAACTGGTTGTATAGTTTTCTTTACCACACATGTAACTTTACTAAACTTTGAATTGAATTGAGGTTGGCTCTGCTAATAGGAAATGATGTGTTATGTTTCTGACATATGCCATCATCCAGTACTCATGTCTTCCATATGTACTGTGGTCCACTTGTTGTAGTGGCAGAACATCTGCGAGTCAACCACCTACTAACCCTTCTGTGTCTGTGTACCTTAATATGTATGACAAAGTCCATTATGAAGCATGTGACTATGACAAAGTCCTTTATGAAGCATGTGACCCTTTGGTGCAGGTTGTACAGCTTCTGAACGGTAACCTTAGCTGCTTTAAGGGCATGAAGAAAACCCGAATGCCATTCTTCAGAAGAGTCTTCCGAGAAGAACTTCATGATTCCGAATAGTTGAATTGAACATGTATGTACTCACACGATCATCAAGGGGGAAGGTGGTCTCTATGATCCCTTCTTTCTGCTGGAGTTTCTGCAGATAGAAATTGCCTCATCAAACTCAAAATTTTGCACTTTGCCTTGTCCAAAAAAAGAGCATGCTATTATACCCTTCAACAACAACCTGTGTACATAATAGATTCTTCATAAAAAATGGTAGTAGAGCCAAATACTTAGTTACATGAAAGGAAGAAATATGGAACTCCTTATGAGCCTTAACTCATTGAATCTAATTTCTTGCTCCCCTCCCAATAGGGTCTACCTAAATTATTTATTGAATAAAAACAAATACCTTTTCTCTCTCTCTTCCTTTCACGATTCTTACAAATAGGTGGAAAAAGGTGATTAGGTGGAAAGCACAGAAAGAAAGCCACTAGAGGCTTTTGGATGTAAATGAAATCTGTTTTAAGATCTGGGTCTCTTGGAAGCATTTGATTGGAAAATTTGATTCGTGTTGCGGAGAAGTGGAAGTGCATAATCTTCAATAATTGTTAGTAGCTCTTGGAATGTGACATACCGATCAACTGCAGCACATTACAAACAGACATCAATATATGCTAAATGAATTGAGGCCGCACAATTTTTATCAAATGCTCGTCACATATGTACTTTTGTTTTAACATTGTCTTCATACACACATACTACTTATTTCTTTGTTAATATATCATAATTTTTTTTTTGAGAAATCAATATACCATAATCTTAGATATATTTTCACAGTCCCATAATTAAGGTGTTTTATATAGATTATAACAATAATTAAATATCATCATGTTGTATATGTTCAACAGTATCCATTACAGTTCCGATCATAAACTATTTGTAAAATTATTAGTATTAAAAAAATTACCAATAACAAGAAAAAAAAATAAAGAAAATGGAGAATGTAAGTAGTATAAATTTGACCAGGAATAGGCGACAAAGAAGCACTGTATTTGGATTGGGATAAAAAAGTGGTGGGGGAGGATGAAATGACAGGTATAATGTGGAAGGTAGTTGTTGAAGGAGTGAAACAGAAAAATAATAAGAATCCCCACATCCACGTGTGGGTCGTAGAATTGGTCGCTCCAGATATTATTCTTCCTTCTTTCATCAGATCCTTATTAATAATATTTATATATATATATATATAAAGACTTTGTTATAAGATGTAAAATTTATTTTCATAATCTTTATGTCCCCAAATAAATCTGTATCTATCTGTCGATTGGAAATACTATTGATAAAACAAAATTAAAAATCAGGAAAAATGACACCAAAGAAACTGAATCATATAACAGACAATATTCATCATATTCAACCATTCAAAGTTCTATTTTCGTAAGTTTTTATATGAATATCAATATATAAAATAAACCTATACAAAAAAAGTCATTAGTTTTTTATATCTTCTCTAAGAAATCATTTTAGTTTATATATAAATTATTTTTTTATAAAATAATTGACGCAGTTTTTTTTTTAAAAAAAAATTGATCCATGATTGCCAATTTAAACCATGTCATATGTTTTTTTTTATGATTAGGTTTATATGTGGAGTTTCGATGGTAGCAATATTTGTTAACTATGATATTGATTTCGTAAAATATACATTAAAAGGTACATTTAGATAACGAAAGTTATAAAAATTAAAAAGAAATTTTAATAATTTTCTAATATATGTATCATCTTAATCTGTTACATTTTTATTAATTTTAACTTTCTTAATTCTAAAAAATAATTTTTATTACCAGTTAGAACAACATGGCAAATATTAAATAATATGACATAATCCATCATTCCGAGATATAATATCTAGAGATCCATGGAAGAAACAAGGATGGAAAGTATTTTGAAGAAAAAGAAAAATAATAAAAGAAATTGAAAAGAATTAAAAAGAAATTTAAGTGCATTTACTCACATTTAAAACTAATATATACGTTATTTATAACTGTCACGAATAAAAAGGGTGTCCCTGAAGAAGGAGAGAGAAGCATTTGTAAGCAAAAGAAGAAGGTGTAGTAGCGAGCAGTGAGTGGTCAAATTACGAATCAGGGTTCACCAATTTTCATTCTCAAACTCAGACACACACAAATTCCCTTCAATTTTCAATTTCAACTCAAGATCTGACATCATAGAAAATGACCATGGATGTTCATCAGTTGCAGGCCAAGCTGCGTGAACACCAATCCGCCATGTTTCAACAGGTTCGCTTCCTTTTTCTTCTCCCTTTCACTCCAATATTTCTGCGCTTTTTCATTGCTACTGTTCATTCTTCTTTACGTTCAAATATATCGCAACACGACGTCGCCGTTGGTCCCCATGTTTGTTTCCTACTCTACCACTCCCAAGTCATTTTCCGTCCACAAAACTTAACCCTCCCTTTTCTTTTACCGATAATAAAAAAGATTAAAATTTTAATTATTATTATTATTATTTTGATCACAAATCCGTTCTAAACCCTGATTATTACTGTTTTCAATTTGTATTATTTGCTTGGTGATTTGGATTTGTTTTTGTTGGCGTGGAGAAGGGGTTCTTGGATGATCAATTCAGCCAGCTTCAGAAACTGCAGGATGAGAGTACTCCAGATTTTGTGCTTGAGGTTGTCACTATGTTCTTTGATGATTCTGAGAATCTCCTAAAAAACATGGCACGTTGTCTGTAAGTATTATTGTGGTGATTAACTAGTTTTGTTTATGTATGAATATTATGAATGATGGTTGGGTTTGAGTTGTTATGCAGAGAACAAGTGCCTGCTGATTTCAAACAAATAGATGCTTATGCTCATCAGTACAAGGGAAGCAGTGCCAGGTGTCATGCTGTGTCTGATTTTTTCTGTGTATTAACTGTGGAATTTATGTATCAAGAAAGTATTTCTTTTCATGTGTGATATTGTTTAATTTGTTCAACAGTGTTGGTGCTGCTAGAGTTAAAAGTGTCTGCGCTACCTTCAGGACTTTCTGTGAGACCAAGAACTTGGACGGGTGAGTGTGTTCTTTCATATTCCTCTTGAATCTTTGAACGTGCACTTCACGCTGTTGCTCCAACAGTCATATCTCATGTCATGTGAATTATATTGATTTGGCATTTATTCGTCTGTTCCGGAGTTTATTCGGTGGTCAAGTCAATAGAAAACCTTACATGTGGTTTCTGAAACTTTGTTAAGAGTTTCAGAGATCTACTAATAGAATACATCTTAAATTGGTATGATAGTGGTTTTTAAAATTCCTCCCAAAAAATTTAAATGACCGAACTCTCTAGTATATGTATTGCAAGAGTAGGTGAATATCGTTTCTTCTACTCTCTAGTGAAGATCTTTACTACGTCTACTAGAGGCTTCTGATTTTAGCTTTAATTTGGGAGGAAGAATTTCCTTAAAATACTTTTTTTTTGTTTGATGATTTTAAGAAATTATAATAATACAGTCTGTAAACTTTTTAAGACATAAAGTATTGTATATAGCTAATTTTTGGAATTTAACTAATTTTTGAACTTTTCCCCCGAATACTTACTCTTGTCTTGACATTCTTCAATTTTGTATTTAAATATGTAAATTTCTACTGTAAAGATGTAGGGAAAGTGTGGGCAAAAGTTAAGGGAGAGGATTCTTGAGATGCTTTAGAACATAATTTTAAAATTTGATGGTGATTGTCTAAGGTTTTTAATGGTGATTGTGTTTTGTTTGGATTGGAAGAGATGGGAATGGAATGGAAGGAAAGGAGGGAAAAAAGATTGGGGAAGTGAATTGTTTAGATAGAGGAAAAAAGGAAAGTGGTTTAAAAGTTTAAAAGAAATTAATATTAAAAATATTTTTTTAGAAATATAAATTATAAATATAATAAAAAATCATACTCAAAATAATAAATTAAAATATTTTTATAAAATACCAAAATTTAAATTATTTTATTTTAGTTATTATTAATTATTTTAATTATTCATTTTATTCTAATATAAAAAACATATAAATATTAATAATTAAAAAAAAATTCTTTGTAATAGTAGGAAAATTTAATTGTGATTTGTCTAAATTTATAGTAATATAAAATGATTATAAAATATAGATATAATCATTCTAAAGAAAGAAATAAAAAAGGCATTTAGTTGGAACCAAATTTTCTTACATACCTGATCGTTATTGTTAAGAATTATGAATATGAATGCCGTAAATTGTGAATTTTAGAAATTATACAATTCAGTTTAGTTAGTAAAATATTATTAGTAATATTTATATAACTTTTTTTGGAAATAAAAGAGTAATGTATTCTTTTAACCAAAAACTTTAATATTAAATTATTTAATTTAATAATGGTAAAAATATAACTTTTTACAAAAGAAAGGTTAAACCTCACCTATTTATGGAAATGTTATTGAAATATTTAACAAAAAGTTATTTGAAAACCTTATATTTTTAAAGGTAAACCGAACACACATTTTCTCATAGATTCTGAGAAACTATATAAGGAAGGAGATATTAATTTATAATTGTAATTTGATTAATACAATATTTAAATTGAGTTATTGATATATTCACAATCTTAAATCAGATTACAAATAAAAAGAAAAAGAAAAATAAATTTAAATTTGTATACCTTAAACTTGTGTCTTTTCATTGTGCTTTCCTTACAAAAGTTGTGTCATTTTATTCAATTTATTTCTATTTTTAATTATAATCTGTTATAGGATTGTTAACAGTATTAAAAAAAAAAACTCCTAATCAGTCTTAACTTAATGAAATCATATTGAACCTTATTACGACGTTGACACCATTTTTTTTTTTTACATTCCTTTGCAATTAACAATACTATTATTTTAATATTTTTTTATACTATTTAATTATAAAGATACCCTTTAATTATATATATTTATTTTTAATTTTTAATACTATTATTTTAATATTTCTTTATACTATTTAACTATAAATATACCCTTTAGTTATATATATTTATTTTTAAAGCTGCAGGTCAAGAGTTATATATATGGGTTATCAAAATGATAATTTTGCAATCAAATCTTAGAGCCTGGAAGAAGCAATCTTGCTCTTACATAATTATAGAAATTTAAAATCTCCAATTAAAGTAATGAGGCTAAAAGATTTGAGAATGTTTTCATCTATAATCTTATTCATACTCATATGTGGCATGATTCAAGTAGTCAGTTTATGTCGGCATGATTATACGACAAAGTCTATTTACTGATTTATCTGACTTTAATTCAAATGCAGCTGCTCTTCCAGTTCATTGACCTTCGCCTTTCTGTGTTTTGATGAAGGAGTGTAATTTATTACATGCTTAAAATTTTCTGCTAAATCTTTTGATTTTATAGTTTAATATTTCTGTGATAAAAGTTATTCTTAATAGTGAATGTGAGCTGCTTTCACATGTGGATATCTTTGAGGAGATATATTCACTAGTCACTATTAAAATAATCTATGCAGGAAAATAGGTTGACAGCTTGTGGGTTATAATATATATAGCCTTTTTCATTGAGTTTTAAAATGATAGCAAATATATTTAGTATGGTTACTGCATACTTCGTTATGAGCACTTCACACCAAATTATGGACTATGGCTTTTACTAAGAAAAGTAGTGTTGGTTCAGGTGCATGAGATGTCTGCAACAATTGCAACAGGAATATTCTCTACTGAAGAACAGTCTTCAATACTTATTCAGGGTAATTACCATAATATTTCCTTCTAATTTTATCTGCATATTCTTACCGTTTCTTGCATGAATTTGTGTCCTGCATGATGTTTGAGTACTAATATGATCATGTTAAAATATGTTTCTTGTATTGATTATTGCAGCTGCAGAAAGATATCAAGGCTAGTGGTGGTTCTTTCTCGTAATAGAGAGATGATTGGCAACATATGAAAATGATAACGAAGTGAAGCTTTTGATGGAGCAGCTGAGTTTGTTATTTTCTTTTGTCCTTTATGGATTATTCGTTCACAATTACGTCAAAAGTTTGAACGATCGGATAGTGATGATATGAATAAACATTTCTTGCCTAGTTTGTCTCATACATACACGATACAATTCTTTTGCAATATATGACAAATTTTAAGGTGATAGAGATGTTCTTAGGTGATAGATGATAAATGCAGTAAACTCGTTTATTTTAAATAAAAAAATATATAATAAATCTTTACATAAGTATTCATATATCCAATAAACAAATATAATTAATTACCACCATCTCCCTCTGTATTTCTGTATTTCTAAATATGTATGTGGTTTTTAAAATAAAAGTGCATTACATGATTTTTGAAATATAAAATTTTAAATTTTAAAGGCTAAAACAAGGATATTGTTATTATTATTTTGATTTCTAAACTTCCACAATAGTTTTTTAATGTATCAAAACACAATCAAATAAAAATATGTAACCTAAATTAAGATTAAACTTTTCGTTAAGCTCATGCATAGATTCACTTTAATCCATATCTATTTTTATAATATTACCTTTTTAATTATATTGGTTATCTTTCTTTTTAAATAATGATATAAACTTTACTTTTTTGTTTTGTTTATAATTACATCTTGTACCAATGTCATCTTTTATTTGATGTCATTAATTAACTTTATCTTTTTCCCTTACTCTCTCCCATGAGGTTATATTTTTTTCTCACATCATCGCTTTGTCTATTCTCTTCTATCACCATTATGTTGGTTGCTCCATAAACCTTCTAATAGCTTTTCAGGTAAGTTTTTCGAATTAACCATCCAATTTGTGAAAATTATGTAAACTACCAATCTGAATAACTTCTTTGGTTGTCATTCTCATTCCAAGGCCATTGAAATGTCCCTTCGCTTTTGCCTTTTGTTTTCGTAATGTAAGTTTTGTCCTTATTAGAGTATGGTCCATTCAGATTTTCATCTCTTTTGTCTATTTTATTAGTCCACATTTCACACTTATGTTGCTTTTACTCCTACATTGCTCTCTAGTAAGATTCAAACGTTGTTCTAATATCAATCTTGACCCATCATTCATTCTGCCAACCTCATTTGATGTGCAGTTGTTTTGTTTATCGACAAATTTATGAAGATAATATTTGAAGTTATATCATTAATGAAAATAATACATTAGTTTACATATTATAATGAAAGAAAACGTGAAAATAACGGCAAGGACACAATAAATAATAACAAGAAGGATAACCCCTTTTTCTTTCAGGCTTCTTTTTCCTGCACCCCTATATTTTTCTTCCTGCACCCTCACTATTTTATAAATCTTGAAATTGGCTTTGATATTTTATTTGGAAAAGGGCTACGGATTCATCAATCCAAAAGTGAATCATGTTGTCTTTTTTGGATGAGGAGGTGTTTCAGAAGCAAATTGTTAATAAATTGTTGATTTCTGGATTGTTGATTTCGAAAGCCTAATTTCTGTTACGAATTGATGGATCTGGAAGATTTACGGATTCCCCAATCCAGAAGATTTACGATTCCCCGATCCGAAAGATTTATGGATTCCCAAATTTTGAATGTGAAAAAACTAATGTGGATTCTTGATTTCGTAAAATTACCGAACTGTATTATCTGAAATACTAGATATAAACTGTCTAAAAACTACCGACCACTAACAAAAGAAACACCTTCCTATACTAAGAGATGGAAAAGCACTGTCCTGTTCAGAGAGAAATGGATTCCATGTGTGCAGTATGTGGGCAAAGGAAGAAGAAAGAGTAGTGTGGCTCTTATGTGATTTTGGAGTTTTTAAAAAATAATAGGGTTATTTTTGTCTTTGTATAATATTGTGAGAATACATGAAGAAAAACGTAGGGTACAGGAATAAACTGCCTTTCTTTCATTTGGGAGGTTCAGCTTGTAAAGCGATGGTGACGTAGACAAGGCTCCATTCTCTTCCCATGGACACAGAAAATAGCCCAAATCAAGAAAAGGCTGAAACAATTGCTCAGTAAAGGGATTTTACTTCCTGCACCTCTATAATTGCTAATTGCAATTCCATACTTTAAAAATGATCATTCTATTCTTCATTCTACTTGCCTAGTTTGTCTCATACATACAGATACAATTCTTTTCCAATATATGACAAATTTTAAGTTGATAGATGCTCTTAGGTGATGATAAATGCAGCAAACTCGTTTATTTTAAATAAAAAATTAAAAAAAAAATCTTTATATAAGTATACACATATCTAATAAACAATATAATTAATTACCACCATCTCCCTCTGTATTTCTAAATATGTATATGGTTTTTAAAATAAAAGTGCATAACATGATTTTTGAAATATAAGATTTTAAATTTTAAAGGTTAAAACAAGAATATTGTTATTATTATTTTGATTTCTAAACTTATACCACGGTTTTTTCATGTATTAAACACAATCAAATAATACAACATATTTTTATAAATATGTAACCTAAAATAGGATTGAACTTTTTAGTTAAGTTCATGGATAGATTCACCTTGATCCATAGGGTGAACCTATTTTCATAAATGTGTTGGTTATCTTTCTTTTTAAATTATGATATAAACTTCATTTCGTTATTTTGTTCATAGTTACATCTTGTATCAATGTCATCCTTTATCTTGATATCACTAGTTGATTTTATCTCTTCCCTAATTCTTTCTTTCTCTCTCCCACAAGATTATATTTCTTTTCTCACTTCACATCATCGTTTTGTCTACTCTCTTCTATCACCATTGTGTTTGTTGCTTCATAAACCTTCTAATAGCTTTTCAATAAGTTTTTCCAATTTGTGAAAATTATGAAATGATTTTAGTGTTATTTTATATGTGCTATTCTATTATTTATAACTTTTAATATGGTTTAACTTATAAGTACCTTATTTGTATGGTATATTGTTGAATTGATTTACCTTAATGCACAATATCAAACTTAGTTTATAAAGCAATTTATTTCGACGTAAACTACCAATCTGAATAGCTTTTTTGGTTGTCATTCTCATACTACCAAGGCTTTTGAAATGTCCCTTCCCTTTTGCCTTTTGTTTTCGTAATGTAAGTTTTGTCCTTATTAGAGTATGGTTCATTCAGATTTACATTTGTTATGTCTATTTTATTAATCCACATTTCACACTTATGTTGCTTTTAGAACATTGCTCTCTCTAGTAATATTCAAACTTTATTCTAATATCAATCTCGACCCATCCTTCATTCTATTGACCTCCATTTGATTTGCAGTTATTTTGTTTTATCAACAAATTTATGAAGATAATATTTGAAGTTATATCAATTGTCAATTATATTATTTTGACTATTGACTATAACTTTTTTGATCTAATAATATATTTATATTGATTTTTTTTATTTAAAGTGTTGTGTTGATTTAAATGTATGATTATATAATTCATTCTTATTTTTGTGTTGATTTAAATTTTTATTAATGTGTTGATTTTGATTTGGCATAAAAAAATCTTGATTGTTGGATGACTTTTTTTTTATTTGATTTTGTTGGATAACTTTTTATTATTTGATTTTTGTGAGTGTAGTGTTTTTAATCTCTGCTTTAATCTATTAAAAATTATTTTAATAAAAAATAAAGTTTTTAGGAATTTTAGTCGATTAAAGTTTATTTCATCGATTAAAATGCATTGAGATACAATATTTTCATTTCTCCTCTTTCTTGTATTTAAGTGTGAATTTACTTCTTAGTTTATATTTCCATACTACTATGTTTTTCTTATGGTTGAAAAATGACTTTTTCTCCAACCCACATAAAAAAAGAGATTGAATTCTTTCCCGAAACCTACCTAAAAAGAGATTGAAAAGTTTGAATATAATTAGGCATTCTGAAAGCTATATATTTGAAGGCGTGTTATGTAGTCAAAGGTAAAAAGGGCGGATATATTCATCAATCCAACATTATGGAAGAAACTAATTGGTTTCTCCTATGAAGGAATTAATATATGCAAATAGAATGTTTGTGGTTGAATTTGACATGGTCAAAATTAGGGATGGCAAAGTGGGGGCGGGTTGTGCAGATCAGCCTACAGCTCGTTGAGAAAAATGTGGGACAGACTATCTAACCTCCTAGTCCATTTGGGCTCGCATCGCTAACTTCTAATCCGCGTGGGCCAAGTGTGGGGTAGGGCGAGCTGACCCATATGACCGACAGAATTTAAAAATTTAGAAATTTTTTTCTGCACCCCCATATTTTCTTCATGTAGCCTCATATTTCACATTTTGAAATATTTACTCACATCTTATTATGGCATGTGTCGTGAGAATAATATCATGAGACCATTTACCTGATGCATCTGAATAAGAAAAAAAAAATTATTTAATTTTTTAAAAAATTAAAAGAAAAACATTTTTCTTATGCGGGGTGGCCCGCAGACCAACCCTTATACGAAGCGGTTCAACCCGACCTGCATTTCGCAGACCAAATATGAGACGAGCCTATGCAAGACATATCAACCCGTATTGTCATCCCTAATTAAAATGTAGTAAAGTTGGTTTATCCTATCGAAAGGAGGAATTATTATCTCTTGATTCAAACGTTAATAATTTGAAAGATAGAGTATATTGTTGCACTAATATTTTCAAAATTCTATATTTTTTTTTCAATTGAATAAGTGAATTATATTTCTCACATTTGTTTTGAATAAATTAAGTTAATTTTGTTTGTAATATAAGTTACTATTTAGAAACACTATATAATTCTTGAATTTTATGCATATGAGTGTGTTTTTTATTTAGTATTTGAAGTTTTAAAACTGTTTTAGATGTGAAAAATATAACTACTTAAATTACTTTAAGTTTCGATGTAGATTATAAATTTATATTTAATTTAGTTTGACCTTACACTAAGTGTACACTAATATTTTATTTGATAGGAGAAAGACAAAATAGAATGGATATGAATAAATAAATAATTTTATTTACACATAAAAATATAAAAGAGATGTAGAGGAAGATCAAATGAAAATATATGAGAAATAAGTTTCACCAATTTCAAAATTAATTATTCTCTAATTTTAAAAGCCAAACAATTCCAAATTTAGTTTAAAAAAAATATCTTCTAAACTAAACAAACCATAAATCATGTGGTGTAAGGATGTTTTTTTTCTCTAACAAACAATTATATAAAAGTGCCACTAATAATTGAGTTGTAGATTTCTCAATGAATAAAAAAATATTTTATTTTATTTTTTTATTCCATCAGTCCACCTAATCATGAAAATATGTACTATGTATACTAAATTAACAACATGAAAAGTAATTCGATAAGAAACTTGAATGGATTTATTTGGTTATTTCTACCCTATTCCTTGTTAATTTTTTCCCTTTTTCTAAAACACGATATGAAATAAAATTTAATGAAAACAATACGTTAGTTTACATATATTATAATGAAAGAAAATGTGAAAATAAAGGCAAGGACACAATAAATAATAACAACAAGGATAACCCCTTTTTCTTTCGGACTTCTTCCTGCACCCCTACATTTAGTTCCTGTACAATTTAAAAATCTTGAAATGACTTTTTATTTGGAAAAAGGCTACGGATTCATCAATCCTTGTTTTTTTTGGGACGAGGAGGTGTTCTATAAGTAAATTGTTAATAAATTGTTGATTTCTGGATTGCTGAATCCGAAAGTCTATTTTTTGTTACAGATTGATGGATCTGGAAAATTTATGGATTCCCAAACCGAAAAATTTATAGACTTCCAAATCCAAAATGTGAAAAAACCAATGCAGATTCCTGATTCCATGAAATTACCGAACTGTATTGTCTGAAATACTAGATATAAACTGCGAAAACAATAATATGAGACACTACCGACCACCACCAAAAGAAACACCTTCCCGTATTAAGAGATGGAGCAATGTATTTTGTGTGCGCAGTCTGTGGACAAAGGAAGAAGAAAGAGTAGTGTGAGTCTTATGTGCATTTTGGGGTTTTTAAAAAATAATAGGGCTATTTTTGTCTCTACAAAATATTATGGGGGTGCAGGAAGAAAAACGTGGGGGTACATGAAGAAACTGCCTTTCTTTCATTTGGGAGGTTCAGCTTGTAAAGCGATGGTGACGTAGACAAGACTCCATTCTCCTCCGATGGACACAGAAAATAGCCAAATCAAGAAAAGGCTGACACAATTGCTCAGTAAAGAGATTTTACTTCCTGCACCTCTATAATTGCTACTTGCATCTCCATAGTTTAAAAATGATCATTCTACTCTTTATTCAATGGTGTTTCTTCCTTCTTTACTTTTTCTGGCTTGCGTCTGTGTTTCTTTTACTCCATTGTTACAAAGCTAAGGATTCCAACAAGCTTTGGTGGTGGTTTGAAGTTGATTAGCATCTAATAGGTACAAAAGGTAATATCGATAAAAAAAAAACTATTTCTATAATTGAAATTTCCAAAACAAACAGTCGTCAAGATATTTATAAAAAAAGAAATCATTCTGAATAGGATAATCCAAACATGAATTTTCATTTTTCAAATAGAACATTTTAGAACAATAAGATTAGTGTTCCAAATTACTTGACCTAGAAACCTTATGGATCAACCTTCCCAGAACATATATATCATGCACTATTTTAGAACACTTAATATGAAACATTTCATATTCCTTTTAGATTATCCAATTCAGAAAAGTGTTCCAAAATTATCAATTTGGAACATAAACAAACACATTTATCTTTTCTAGACTGTATAATAAAAAAATGTTATAAATTGAGCAATCCAGATTAAGGTTTAAAAAAATATAATCACCTACTGTGGTTTCAGAGAAAGAAGAAAGATTTGTTAGAGAGGAAGTAAAAGACTCTCATTCAACAATGCTCAGTGACAAATTAAACTAATAGCAAAAGAAGAATTAAGGTTGAAAATTAAATTAATTATACACCAAAATATTTTAGTATTTTTTGCTATAAAGATGGGTGCAAAATGTACAGGAAGAAAAACCTATAAGTCCAAAAGAATTACTAGCCAAAAAGTTTTTATTTTCTTCATAGAAAGAGCTTATACAAAAAATGTTTACATTTCAAATAATAAATATCTTTTTATACATATATTATATATATATATATATATATATATATATAGTGAGAGAAAAAGAATATGGACAGAAAAGCTTACTTTGTTAATCACAAATTGTCGTATGATAAATTTCTTTTTAATTTAATATTAATCACTCTAAATTACAATAAAATAGATACTTTAAAATGTAAATCATAATAATTTGTTTATTAAAATGTATATTGATTTATATTATTATTGATTAGTGATTAGTAATATCTCTCTCTCCCCCCTCTCTCTCCCTCTCTATATATATGAGTTCAACTTTAAAATTACTTAGGTTACAAAATCTAGTACATAGTACAAAAGGTTACTTAAGGTTTGAGAGTAACTTTCTAAAAAATTAAAGGCCTTCCAATCATAAACATGTAACCAATAACATATTATCTATTGTCAAAATTTGTAGCACAATTAGAATCAAAGAACCAATCAAGGGTACATTACAATTGAAGATGAAACTAATGTCATTCATTCCTTTAAAGTATTTTAAGATATGTTTCACGACGTGTCATTGTTCCTTCCATTGATTACTCGTATATCTACCCACGAATACACCAAACTGATTATTCGTGCCAAGTTTGATCTTGTGTACACCATAACATATATCAAGCTTCCAACCACACTCATATAAGGAACACAAGTTATGTAACACTTATCTGAATTTGTTTGCATAGAATTGAACTTAAAAATAATATGGACGTCAAAATTAGGCTCATAGCTTTAACACTTTCCATCCTAAATTCATTTAATCATCTTCTAGATGTATTTCCTTTGACATTGAAAGTGTTTCTTCTGGGTGTGATCCTTGTTTGGACAAGATATTTTAACCATGTTCACTCATGTGGCCAAGATGCATATACCATAGTGAACTAATGGATGTATTAGACTAGAATATAACAACAAACTATGCTATAAACAATCTATAAAGAATGTACATATTTGTTTCCTTGGTTTCTTGCATAACAATAGAACCATCCATCTTCTTTATTTACATCATTACACCTTCTGTGTGGCATGCATAACTTTTCTTATTCATGATTCTAATGAATATAAGGTTTTTCTTCAACTTAAAAACATATTGGACATTGGTTAGAGTTCAAACTATGCCATTATGCATATGTATTTGAACAAATCATATACCTACTGTCTTGGATGCAACATTATTCACATCAACACATTTTCAATATCAATGTTTTTGAACATGTTAAATTAGTCCCTATAAGGACTTAAGTGAAAGGATCAACCTAAGTCATGGACTCAATAATCAAACGCATGTTGTTATGAAACAACACAAAACACCAAGTCACTTTTAGATGAGGTTTCATTATTAGTAGTGGTGGCTACTTGATTCTTACTTACCATTCTTATGCAATTTTTCTTGTAATGGGCTACTTGTAGTTGCACATCCTTTGGACTTATTCCTTTCTCTACTTCTTGACTTTATTGTCATTCTTGAAAGCTACCAATATGTTGGATGATGCTTCATCATTATTATTCAATGCCTTTGTGGTGAAGCTCCCTTATACAAAACTTAGACTTAACATCTTCAAGTGTAATGCAATAATTTTCTATACTTGGAGAACTAACTAGGTTCTCATAGGATGGCATAAGAGAGGGTAATAAAATCATTGTAGCATCTTTGTCATCTACCTTTAAGTTGATATCTCGTAGCTCCATCAGAATATAGTTAAGCTCATCAAGATAAGCCTCGAGTGGTGTACCCTCCTTCATACATAATTCAAAGAGCCTTCAAACTTGTTGGGAATTAATTTTGTCATGAAGAGTTTCTCCTATTTTAGCCACAACCCAAACAAAGTCTATTTTTTAACAACTTCATAAAAAAACCTTCATTTTTCACATAAAGAAGAATAATTGAATTCAAAATTTCATCTTGTTGCTCCGATATTAAATTTCCAATGTGTGGCAGTGTACTACAAGAAAATGTTGCTCACAATCCTTGTTCCTTAAGCAATACCCTTATTTTGATCTTCCAGAGTTAAAGTTATTCTTCCTACTGAGTTTCTCAATCTTAGATGTGATGCCCATATTCTTACAACATTTTTTTTTATCACTAAGCAATACAAAAAAAAGTGATCAAATTAAAACTTTTAATACTAGTTTATTGTGCAAAAAATCAAAATCAGCGAACAAGTAAAGAGAAATAAACAAACACAGAAGCACACACCTAATGATTGTTATGTCTTTGTCACCATGTATTATTTATAAGTCACCCATTGATGAGATAGCACAATACACAGTTGATTAAAATTGAAGGTAAAACAATAACAACAAATGGTCAGTGACTACTATAATCTACACCTCAAAGACATACCATATGAAGAGAGAACTGAAGACATCATTGAACAAGAAGAAATATAATAAATAAAAAAATGAGTATAAAAGAATTAAAGTGATTGGTAAAAAAGGAAATTTAAAGTTATGAAGTATATTTAATTTTTTAGTTTATTTTTTTTCTTTACTTTTGTTTTCCAATTTATCATTTCTAATCTTATTTATCTTAGAGTTTTAATCATTTGGTTACAAATGTTTACGGTTAAGCCTCAAGTGTGTCACTTGACTAATACTTGTTATATGCATACAACCTTCGATCAAATTAAATTCAATCAATAAAAGACCATAAAATTGATTACTCGCAAGAAAGTTATTTGAAAGAAGTTAAACAAAAATTTAGTAAATAGTTAACTTTTTTTAAGTATCCTATAGAAATGAAATTCTTGATTATGATGGACATTTTGAGGGAGGGGACAAAAGTGATGACTAATCCCTGCCTTAAAATGACAAGTCTCTCACTATCATCAATTTGATCTTTATAGAAAATATTAAATAAATTGTCGTATCTATAATTGTTTTCATCCTTATATTAGGTATCGAAACAATGCAATCTAAATCTTGGACATACAGCTGTATTACAGGTTGAATCAAACTACAACTATTTTAAATAACTTCTCTAGTTTACACTCTGAAACCTGGAGTAAAAGTTTCAATAGTAAAACCAAACACATATCCAATGTAACAACACTTAAGTTATACCATCAAACTACATTTACTTAGATATTATATTAGATTGGTTAGCTATGTTGAGTAGGAAAAGTTAGTTGATTGGGAATTAAGAGGGTTAGAGCTAAAAAATGTGGTGGAAAAGATAAGGCAGAGGGATGACAGCAGAAAGCTGGAAGAAAAAGACAGAAGAAGGAAGTTACATTAATAAGCATACGAGATGAACACACTAGAGTAGAGTAATCACCACGCAACTCTCAAAAGGCACACCCTCAAACTCCTTAAATTAGACACTACATGTACCAGAATAAGTAGGTCTTTTGGTTGTTGTGGTTGGTGTACGAAACTTCAAACAGGACCATTTGGAGGTCATGTGGATTTTTTTCCTCTCAAGTGCCTCCCACCATATTCTATGCTAAATAATTTATGTCTCACTGTTTTTAATTGGATACCTACACACACATATACATACATGTATATTGGGACCAAATTCATCAGAGACATTATTCTATTACAAAATAAAAATGCTTTCTAACTTTGTCCGTATGTTGCTTGGCTGGATTTGAGTTTGAGGTGCACACACATCTATCGACCATATCAATATCTAGACAGGTTGTGTTTTGTTACATGCATTCATGTTTTTGTCTGAGATAACTCGCGATTTCCCCAAAGCCATTTTTTCACCCATTTCAACCAGAGGTCATACCCTTCTCAATTTAACCAAATCTTAGTTAGGTATTAGGTTAGAGAACAATAAATTATAGAACATGAAATTTTCTTGTGGGGTTGAGACCAACCTTGCTCTTTACGTAAAGGAGTGCGTGTAGTAGAAAAGATAATTAATAACCGTAGATTTCAGAGTGCTGGGCTATAGTAATTCCTTTCTTTTTTTAGTTGGGTATAGTTATTAAACTAACTCTCCAACTATCAGTCACTGGGTGATTGTTAGAAACATTATTGCTGGAATAATTAATATATCTGAGTCAGAATAGTTAATCTGGTGGTGATTTAAGTCAGATGTTACATTTTACAGTTAAAATACAATTTAGTCACTGTTTTTTAATGAAAAGATTAATCATAAACGCTTTCATCAATCTGAAACTTTTGATAAAATTCATCACATATCTTATATGTAGTTCTACTGCAACCTCAAATTGCTTTATTTGGGGTTACTTTCAATTTTTTGGGGGGGTTAAAAAGTGTAACTTGATTTTACAGCTGTATAGCTTTTGATCCACGCAAATAGAGCTGAGATAGTTTTGGCAAATGAAAGGGGTGAACAGAGGATAGAAAATATAGCTATGGAAGAAAAGGTGAAGAATTTTAGGAAAACGAAACAAACTTTCCCTTGGTACACAGGGGAGCACATGAAGTAGCTGAATTGATTCTGTTATGTTGACTTACATTCTGTACTCAAGAATAAAAGGGGGGAATAAATTCGTTGTTCCACACTGTAATTGGTGAAAGCTCAGAGATGAATGTGGATTATGAAACAAGCTTTGGAGCATGCATATCTTTGACCAAAATTGTCTTTGACTTCGCTTACTTCACCTTCAAACCACCTCCTTTTATCCAAGGGAAAAGAGAGATATTAGTGTGTGTTTATTTTCTTATGAGCAAGAGAGAAAAAAAAGGGTAAAAAAGTGTTTCTTGGTTTATTCCCACACTGTACACATATCACAACAAAGTAAAAAAGAGAAAAAAAGATGTATTAATTATTAATAATGGAACTGATGCATCATCAAGTATATAAAACTCCTGATTCCTGATGTATTGGATCGTATTTTGCGTACATGAAATGAAACATGAAACAGAGCTGGAAGCAAAACAAAGGAATACACATTTATTATTTGTTATGATCTGTTTTGCTACACAGTAATAAAATAGTATGGAAGAAGCTTTGAAGAAGAATTGGGTGAAATTAAATAACCCTAACTTCATAGCTTAGCTGTCATTCACTCAAGAGCCCCCACACTTTCTGACAATCTTCCTACCCACTTTTTTTTGGGCTTTTCCCTCACTTCTACATTGGTTAATAATTATTTTAGTGTAAAAAAAAATTGAGTAGGCAGCAAGCAAACCAGAAAAAAGGAGATAGGGAAAAAATATAATGTTTTTTTCCTCTTATTTTGAAAAGTAAAATTAATTCTCTTCAGATAAACAATTAGTTTCTCTTTAAAGAAATTAAAGAAAATTAATAGATACAAGTGTGTGATTCTCTTTAATTAAATTTGACGTTTATTTATTCTTATGTGTTTGTTTAATTTTTTTATATTTATTTAATTTCTTAGCATGAGATTAGGTGTGATAAGATAATTAGTAAATATTAGTATTTTATGAAAGAATTGCGTGATAAGATTAGGAGTTATTTTAATATATTTAACGAAAAGAGTTGCAGCGTCCATTCTCACATAACCTTTGCTTGGAGAAACACGTGTGATGTATTTTCCCCGTGTCGAAGCGATCCAATCATTTTGACAGCTGCTATAGCTAAAGGTTTGGCATGTGGTTAGGGAGAGAAAGAGAGGCGAAGCAAAGGTGCGGAGGAAGATGACGTGGGAGCCGAGGCTGAGGCAGGGATGCCAAATAGGATCGGACAACCGTTTGATGGAAACTGTTCCCAAGAAAGAAAAAAATAATAAAAAATGATTATTATTGATTAAGCGGAGGTTTGGTTGGTTGGAAGAGGAAGAGTAGGAAGTAGAAAGAAAGGAAAAAAGAAGAAGTGATTACCATTGCGCCTTCTCTGAGAAGCCATCACAAAAAGATTCATTCATTCATTCCTTCATTCTGATACAGTGGTGTAGTGTGAGTTGCTTTTCCTGCAAGCCTAATCTCCTTCTTTACATAACCCCTTTCACTATTACATCTTCGTTGATCCACTTCCACTTCCATTCAACCACAAAACAATCTCTTCCTCTTTTCTCTATAAAACCCTTTTTTCTGTTACTTCCTCCGTCGGAGCTTCAATGGCCAACTGCTCCTATGCTTGCGGTTTTCTCCTTTTCTTTTTAGTTTCTTTTCTACATGTGGAAGCTATTTTAGACCCTGCTGATTTCCTCGCTCTGCAATCCATTCGTAAAGCCCTCGAAGACATGCCTGGTTCCCATTTCTTCTCCTCCTGGGATTTCACCGCTGACCCGTGCAACTTCGCCGGGGTTTACTGCGACTCCGACAAGGTCATCGCCCTCAACCTCGGCGATCCCAGGGCTGGCTCCCCCGGACTCACCGGCCGCCTCGACCCCGCCCTCGGCAAGCTATCCGCGCTCGCCGAGTTCACCGTTGTCCCCGGCAGAATCTACGGTCCTCTCCCGGAATCCCTCTCCGGTTTGAAGAACCTCAGGTTCTTTGGCGTCAACCGCAACTTCATCTCCGGCGAAATTTCGACCAAGCTCGGCGAGTTACGCAGCCTCAGAACCATCGATCTCAGCTACAACCAACTCACCGGACGCATTCCTCCAACCGTGGGATCCCTACCGGAGCTAACCAACTTGATCCTCTGTCATAACCGCCTCTCCGGTTCGCTCCCTCGGTTCGAGTCACACACTTTAACACGTCTCGACCTAAAGCATAACTCTCTTTCCGGTTCGCTCCCCCCCAACTCGCTCCCTCCCTCTCTGCAGTACCTCTCTCTGGCCTGGAACAAGCTGACCGGCCCAATGGACCACCTCCTGAGCCGTCTCGACCAGCTTAACTATTTGGACCTTAGTCTCAACCAGTTCACGGGCCCAATCCCGGACCGGATCTTTTCCTTCCCTCTCACGAATCTGCAGCTGGAGAGGAACCAGTTCTCGGGTCCAGTCCAGCCCGTTGATCAGGTGTCCATTCCGACCGTTGATCTTAGTTACAACCGGTTGTCCGGTCAGATATCGCCAATGCTGGCAAGCGTGCAGTACCTGTACCTCAACAACAACCGGTTCACGGGTCGGGTACCGGCTAGCTTCGTGGAGCGGTTGCTTGACGCGAGCATTCAGATACTTTACTTGCAGCATAACTATCTGACAGGGATTGAGATAAGCCCAACGGCGGTGATTCCAGAGAGAAGCTCCCTGTGTCTGCAGTATAATTGCATGGTCCCGCCCGTAGAGACGCCCTGCCCCTTGAGGGCTGGCAAGCAGAAAACCAGGCCTACTACGCAGTGCAACCAGTTGAAAACCTGATCCGACCTGACCCGCCCCGACCCATCAAGTCAAATACTTACCCTTTTCCTTCTTCCTTATTTCTTTTCTTGCCCTTTTTATTCATTATTATTTAATTTTGTGATAATTATGAGGGGATGAATAATACGAAGATTGTGAATATTTTTGGATTAGATTTAGATAATTTAGATGTTTTGGTGCAGGAGCTTCTCAAATCATATATGTTATGATTATTATCTATATTACTGATGTAATATGATTGGTCCATTAGGATAAACAAAAGCAAAAATTATTTATCATTATTGTTATTTCAATCAGTTAAAATTCTATGTTGTCATCTCCTGTGAGTTAATATTTTCATTATCTTTTTTTTTTTATTGTCATCACTGGTATCTTGCCATTGGGAAACTTTTTTTTTTTCATTCTTCTATGCTCATTTAATAAAATGCTGCTTGCCAGTGTCGTGATAGAAGCTTCTAATGATTACACAGTGGTATGGCATTGGCACCTGGTACATATTGGATGAGAATAGTGGTGATGGAAACTTTGGTGAGATAAGTGCCAATTGGTTACTGTTCCATCAATTTTTTGGGTTATTTTTGGAGGAGTTGTGTGACACATGATTACAAATTTCAGATTGTATCTATCCTTTTTGGGGGAAATGGAGTAGTGGCCATTCGGTGCAATTACCGTTTCTTCAGCTTTTTAAGCTTTCCATGGGCACGAGTCGCTGCTCCCTACAATGGAAAATGGTTGTAGGGACGACAACCATTTGTGGATATCTTTTTTGCATTGCAATTGTGAAGCCTTTTGAGTCTTGGGTCTGGACTGACACTCTTTCTCTTTTTCCGCCCTCTGTGTGGAGTGTGGCGACAAAGGAATCATCACGGTAAAAAGCAAATGTGAAAAAAACAAGAAACAAAGAACTGAGATTAGGTAGGTTGGATTTAACTTACAAAAGGGCACAGGAAGCAGCTAACGTCAAAGAATAATAATAGAAAAAGTAAATGTGAATGGAAACAGGAAAAAAGAACCAAGTTTAGCTATGGTGGAATTAGTTTAGCAGAGGGCACACCGTCAATCATCCACAACCTCTTCTTGTATTATATTTAACTGTCTGTCTCTGGTTGTTGCCTTATTAGATTGGATGTTCTAGGTCAGGTCATGCGTCAAATACTTTGGCATAATGCATCTCTATATCTGCTAATATATGATTAAATCTATTATCAAGTTCAACTTCTATTTTTTGTAGCCAATCCTTCCGGAATCTTCACATGGAAAATCTTCTGGGGAATGGTACTAAATAATAATCTTTTGCAATTTGCCTTTAAATAATAAATTATTTGTTAAAATTTTATCAGACCGTTGTCGCCAAAAAAAATGAAACATGTAGACTTTTTCTGCTGGAGGCCCCAACCCAATCCTCTATGTATCGTTGCCTTCATCGTACTGGGTGTACTTAATTTACTCGACATTTCACTCATTTTCTTTGTGGAACCTCACGTTTTATCATCTTATAATTTGTTTGTGGCTTAGAATAACATCTTTGCTTTACCAATACCTAGACAGCAGAGAGAGGGTCCCCCATAGTTTTACAATTTGTTAACATAGCGCCTTCGGAAGTATGGCCCTTTCGGAGAAAAAGCTATCAAAGGCCAATAATATGAGACATTTCTCCATTCTTTAAAAGGTTAAAACTCATAATTTTTGGAACACTTTTACTTTTAAAAGGCATGCATAAATAAATCAACCTGCTCTTCTATAACAATTATTGTAAGATCAATCAAAATCAAGGAACCAAGGTATCATGACAAAGAAAATAATACGATAAATCACCAAGACAAGACAACAAAGGATGAGAACCGAGTTAAGATTCTCATGATATCCACAACGGCACAACCACAGTGATATAGGCATCTTGGCAGTGGCGTTTGGGCAAATATATATTCTGTCACTGTTTTTTCTATGCTTTACAGCTATCTGAAGGAGAACGTCCTAACTACGAACTACCAGAAGCATTATTAGCTTTATTCCTGATTTTCATAAAAGGCGACCCAGCATAATTAGGGGTACAGTGTACGTGTAATGATTCAGCCAAAGCACCATGCAGGAGTCTAGGTTCACCACAAGAAGACCGCACCAATTAATGACACATTGTACAATATTAATAATTTGTTCCAGGTAAAGCGTATTAATGAATCAATTCCAATCTCAATTTACATGGTTATTTATGTACCAAGACCTTGTGGCTGTTCATGTCATGCCTTATTATGTCAAAACGTCCTATACATGTTCATTAACAACAGGGTATGCATCCCCCAGATCATTCCATAACTGATTCGACTGACATCATATGTATTCATCGTAAAAGTGTCTTTTCCATGCCCTCTTGGTCAAAGAGGCTGGTCTATCACCACTCCCAGCAAATTCCCATTTCACCACATCTCCATCCCAAGAAGAGCTAACGAGCATAGTGTTGAAAGGGTGCCAACTACAATCTCTCACAGGTGATTTATGGTGCTTCAGTGTCGCAACTTGAGCTCCGCTCACCTGTAGTGAATTATACCATTAAAAGAGAACTAGCTTGAACTTTTTTTTGTGTTTATTCTTTGTAAAATAAACAATCAGCAGTTCAATCTAACTTCAAAATTTCCTGATTATGTAGTTTTTTCATGCATAGTGCCCAAGAGGATATACATCACGTCACATCGCTCTTCCGCAACAATTTTATTAACAGTAGCCAGGTAGTGGAGTTTTAGGTTGAATCAGAAAGGGTGTTCATGTGATCTGTTTCCTTTTATGCAAGCCATTTACGGGTAATGAAGACTCAAACCTTAGTATTATCACTCATGTTCAAATACATAATAATCCACATTTTGAACTTAATAAAAAATTAACAAGGGTAGACATAAAAAGGGTGGATTACCGTTTAATATAATGGTAACTGATGTCATAAAATTGGTTATAAAATATACTTTTTGGTAACTCGTACCTAAATAAAATGCCAATATGGATATAATGCTAGCTAGAGCAGAAGAAATTAAATTACATACCAAATCATATATGAAAACACATGCGTTGTGTGATCCAGTATAGATGTACCTCTGCCCAGTGCTGTAAATTTGAGGATAATATCAGGCTAACATTAATCAAATCCCCAAACGATATAGACGTCAAAAGATACTGCTGGAGAAAACCAGTTTAAAAATACAATAATTAATATGATTAAGCAAGCTGCATGCTGGTCCAAATATGAACCTGACAGAACTTGTTTTTATTCTTCCCCTCAGAAAACCAAACACGCTTTTACAAACAGTTTGATTGACTTTGACAAATAATTGAAGCTTTAAGAAAAAGATCAAAAGAGGGTCAAGACAAGAAAATGAAGAATTATTACAGAGCAAGGCCACCTCAGTGCTCACCTAAAAGCTGGCGAGAAATAGCAGCGGATAAGAGTGCGCAAGACCGAATGACCTCTATAAGTAGCCACTGATTGATCACAAGGGTGAATCAAGTCTTTTGCTTGGGGTGGATAATCCATCCACCTGTAATCCCATTCGTAACTCCTATACCCAGGATTACTGGAATAGAGAGAAAGTTCTGTTATAGTATGTCAATGAATAGACAACAATTTCATCAAGAAACAACATAACCCCGGAGAGGAACAGACTTCATTAGCTAGATTAAAAATCTATAAATATCACATGCAAGACTGAATTCTGAAAATCATTATCGGAGCTTGAATTACCCACACAGGCATGCAAACACAAATAGAGACAGAAGCATGAGTCCAACATGAGACATCATTCTGTAACAAAATTATAAAAAACTTTCAGTATTTTCCATTGAAAAAAATGTAGTGATAATGCTTCATAAATAATTAAAAAAAAAAATCAGCCTCATAATCAGATAATATATTATAATTAACCTATAGATTAAGAATTAATATAAATTCAAACTCCAACATGATACCTTACGATAATTTGGGTACCATTGCAAAACTCATCAGCTAATATTATCCTATAATGACCTTAACTCGTGCTTTTTATTCCACACACGTTAAGAAGAAATGTGCGCATCAGAATATTAGAGGTGGGTCGGTGGGTGGGGAGCATACCAGGTAACATTGGATGACATTTTGCGTATGTCCCAGAGCTTGATGGTTTGATCTTTACCATTTGAAATGAAATAACGCCCATCTCCACGAGTATCAATAAATGTAATGCCCTCAAGGTGTCCCATCAATACCCCTGCTGGCTTGCCTTTAGCAATCAAGCAACGCCGATCCCAGACCTAACCAAACTTGGATATTAGAATTTTTTCTTCACCAACAATCAAAAGAGAAACTAAAACAACTCTAATGATTATTCATGGAATTTCTGAAATGAGTGACTATGGTCAAAGAGAAGAACCACCGCACTTAACTAATAACAACTTTCAGGTCCAATATTTATTTAACCTTGTATGACTATGAGATTGACTTCCTGTGTAAAAAGGTGCCACCACTTCCATTTAAAATAAAAAGTTGTGGATATTCAGGGAAAAATAACATAATATCTTGACAAAAAAAATCATCTTATGGTGTTGAACAAACCTTACAAAAACTATCATCACTCCCGGAGTAAATAAGATGGCTAGTTTCATCAGCAAAACATACAGTGTTCACATCAGACTGCAACATAAAATGAAAACCAAATGTTAGAACCTCTATGGTTGGTTAATATTTTTGAACCATCAGAGGTCAGAGCAACAGGAAAATAATTCCTATACAAAAATGAAAAAAAAAAAATGACATATCACATAAGTCCAATCCAATACTTATTTCGGCTTGGACATTTTTTTTTTATTTCTTTTGGTAGCTTGGGGGGAGGTAGGGATACTGAGAATAAGTGTGGTTCTCCAGCCAGATCATTCATACCATCTCTGGAATATTATTCCTTTCTTCTACACCAACATAGTGAATCATATTTGTTAGTCTTCCATATATTTCAACGGTAAATAGAGGATTAGACCTTCAATCCCTCAGCCAAAAAGATAGTGCAGAAACCTGGGCATTACAAGTAGTAATTCCCTATTTTACAATCAAACCTATTCTCTCAAATGATCTTGAGTTATGCACTTAAGCAAGAAAAGTAAACATGTATTATAAGCTCAAAAAGAAGCTACGAATAAAATTAAGATTCCACCTTAGGATACGAAAATCTACCCACATTCTCCAAATTTATTATAAATTTTAAGTTCTATTTACGAATACATCAATGACACAAAACCTCAAATAGAATTTCACAGGCACTACCGTAAATTCACAGGCACTACCGTAAAGGCACAGCCAATACATAAAATGGTGTATAACCAGTAGAGCAATCCATCGTACAGAATATAAAACTGGCCCCTCATGTTATGCACAATTAGTTCTATCTGTCGAGACTGCAATTATATTATGAAATCAAGAAACTTAATTCTTTCTGCAACATAATTACATAAACCAATAGATATCAAACAACAGGCCAAGTTATATGAAACTAAATAAATAGTTGTGCCTAGTAGCAATACCGTGTGTGCTAAAATTCGAAGTGAGATCTTATTTGCTTCAAGATCATACACATATATAGAATTATCACTACTTCCAGCAACTAATTCTCTTCCATCTTTTGAGAATTTCACACAGAAAATTCCAAATGAGTAGCCTCCATAATCAGTTGATGAAAAATCTAAACCATCATGTATCTCCTGCATTTAGAAGAAATAAACGTACATTACAGATAGGAAAAGGAATATCACTAAAAAGAATCAATACACCAATAGATAGCTTGAAAATCTAATGTTTCATTATCTATAGCTCTGTAATATTTGATAGCATTCAAAAAGAATTGCAGTATTTATGAAATTCAAAAAGAGGAGTAGTGTTAGATGTGAATACTGTAACATTTGCTAGGGACTCTGTTTCAGCAGATCCGGCATTTACAATGTGCACAATGGGTGACATACTGGCATAAGCCTGAAATTGAAGAGTGCAGATGCCGTAAGAAAAAGCCTGATAATAATACCTTTACAGAAAAAAAAATGGAATAAAAGGATGTAGACCCAGTAACTTACCAAATAGCGTTGATCAGGTGAAAGACATGTATCGGTGATTGTCCATCTCAAATTTTTAGCTAGAATGTTCTTCTGAACTTTCCAACCTCTGTCCACATCGTATATTCTTATGTGACTTCCCTGCAAAGTGATTTAATTGTAATCAAAACTATAGCATGCATTTAAGGTTGAAGCAAATAACATTTTACCTGGAACCCAGCAATAAAAAGAGAACCATCAGCTGAAAACTGGGATACATATGCCCGACTAGACATTTGGTCAATAAGCCAGGGACCATTTACAGGCAAATATCTGCTCAAAAGATGGCAGCGATCGGCTGAAGAAAACCTTCCCCGTCCTGAGTAATTTGACTCCCGACCTGCCAGCATCTTCACAGGAGAAACAGGCAATTGTGGCCTTCCAGTTCCAACTTGGACTAATTGTTGATGGGGGGTTGACTTCAGCTTTGTTATCTGAGCAATTTCATTGTCCAAAAACGTTGATGGCATTTTAGACTGTCCACTGCTAGAATCTTCATGGATGGCATTTCCATCTTCACAATGATCAGAATCTATCTCCAGTCTACTCATAGCATAACCCATTTCGTCAATGTAGAGGGCACTGGCTGAGGCATTCATAACTATTCACAGAAACACACAAAACTTTGTAATGCTGGAGCATCTTAATTTCTGCAAAATCTTCATAAAAACCGCGTTCGTCAAACCTACAAACAAAGAAGCTATAGCCACAAAAAGTGAGTAAATTTTAGATTTAATTTTCATATAAATAATTAGAAACCATCATTAGCAAAGGAAAAAAAATGAAACAACGAGAAGTCAAAGATAAATCTGTTTCATTTCTCGCCTTGAAAGTTAAACACTACAGTTGACCCAAGCTAAGCTCTTTCCCTGAGAAAAACATCTGCACTATGACTCTCCTATAGCTTTTCCAAAAACTGATTTTAACTTCTGCTAAACTAATTTTAATTTATGAGATAAGAAAATAGTATTCGTTTTACTTTTTATTTTCTTCTCCAGAACTTGGCCTTCTTCAACTTAATTTGGATTGGTTTGGTTTATTGTGTTTTTAATTTACAGAAATTCAACAACCTTCTGACTACCCATATAAGGTTCCAGAGAGCACGGCAATTTCGGTAAACAGCATAACATTCCTAATTCTGAAGAGTATTTACGAAACTAAAACAAGTCCACCTCGCGGGACTCAAAACCCTTTCCATGTTCCAGACCAGAAACATCGTGGACATCCTCAGAAACTAAAATTTGACGAGAAAGCAACCACAAACAGGAATCAATTAGGAATTATCCCCCAATTCCCCTCATCCCTAACAACAGAAATTCCACCACGAATAGGTAAAATCATCATTAGAACAAAGCAAAAGTCAACTGAAACGTCAAAGAGAGGAATTGGCGTAGAGTGGCTTGGAGAGTCACAATTAATATGAATAAAAATGAATAAGAGAAAGCATTCACGGTTTAATGATGCAAATCTTTGACATAATAATAAATAGTATAGTGAATGGTGACTAGTGATACCTCTTGAGAGCTTTGGCTGAGAGTGATTTAAGGTTTGTGTGGGACGATTCTGAGGAATATATGCAACAAAAAGGGTAACATTAGAGGGATTTTCTGCTTTTGGCACACAAATAAAATGCAATCAATCATCCAAACCAAGATATATGCATAATGTCACTGTTACCATTAAATATTGGATAAAGTGGGTGGGTGAGTGAGGGTGAAGGGGAAGAAAATTCTCTACCTTGCATGTGCAGGGAGAAGAAGCCGCAAAACTCAAAATCCACCACTTTCTTTTTTATTTCTTATTTAATTGAAATAAATTTTTGTTGCAGGGAAAAGGGTGTAATATCAACCTGTTCAAAACTTAATTTAAATATGTTATGTAAATTATTACGAACGCATAAATTAGTCATTTCGATTTTAAGTGTTGAATTCACAGTTATATTACATTTTTAACAAAAAATATCATTTGTAATAATTTCAGTGAGTTACAACAAATTTAGTTTTGATGGAAAAACAAGTAATATTTACGAAAAAAGTTATTTAATTATGACTAGTTTGTAAATAAAAAGGATTAATATTTGTAAGAATTGTTTTATAAATAACTTTTGGGTAATAGACAACATATAAAATCCTAAACTAACATTATATAAAAGTTAAACTCAGTGGTAAACAATAGCTTATGTTTGAGAAAAGAAAAACTATTAAATGCATGTTACTTTGTTAAACATTTGTGGATGGTAACATCCCAACGTGTTTTAACGTGGTGCGAGTGGAAAGAGAGTGAAAAGAAAGGATTTAATAAGAGGGAAAAATTATCTTGTTTAGATATAAGAAAAATGAATGAAAGGTGAATAAATTTGACTAGAAAAATTGTAGAATATGTGATTGATGTGATTGAAAAATGTAAAAAAATATTGTATAATTTATGAATTTATCTAAATACTCTTATCTTGAAATGGTGAAGGATTTGAATTAAAATAAAAATGAATATTTGTATACTAATATTGAAGATTGATACATATATTAGTATATTTGTGTTTGAAATTTGTAATTAAAGAAAAAAAAAATTATATTTAAAACCAATTATGTATGGAGGGAGCATGATCTAACCTCAACCTAATTGATTAAGTTAACAATCTTAACTGATTATTATAATTATAGGGATATCTTTAATAATTACATTATATATCCTAATCAATTAGATTATGGGGCATAATCCATTATGATCTCTTCCAAAAAAAATTAATAATTTCAACTTATTACAATACTAAATAACAATATATGTATCTATTGAGAACAGTTTTTTACAACTAATGATTTTTTTACAAATTTCAATATTATATATCTACCAATTGTAAAAAAAATATCAATTAACATCTATAACATTAGCAAAAGCAACTTCATTACCAGAAATTACAAACTATGAATGAATATTTTTTTTTTTCAATATAAAGATAGTTTCTCAAGTATGCCATCTTTCTAGTCAAACTTAACATTTTATGCAAATCTTAACAATACTGTATAAATAATTTACTACTTAATTTTTTACCTAATTTTACACACATTGGGGAGTATAATCTATTACAATTTATGGTTTCGGTTAAGGGTCAAAATATAATCGATTAACTGATTACGTTTCAAGAAATACAAAGACATGCCTAATCACCGACTTTAACCATACTTAATTGACTACAATATGCATTATAATTGATTATCGACCGAAACCTAATCAATTATAACATTTTCCTTTCACACAAACAGTACACCACTTCAAATAAAATGCATGCACCGTGATACATTGAAGTTGTGTTCTTTGATTTCCAAAAATGACCACATTATCAACACTCATTTTCCATGCAAAACTCAATCCATGTTCACATCTCCAATTCCCATGTAGGGCCACATAGGGTGCTTCCCACCTCCCATTTCTTTCTTTGCAAATCAATTCAAATCCTCTAATCCAAACTCTTAGAGTAACTCATTTTCTCAATCTCCAATTCCTCATCAACAATGCAACAACATCATCCAAACATAGGCTAAAAGCACAAATTCAATATGTCTTTTTACAAAAGAAGAGTATTTTTACTATTCCTTATTGTCTTCTTAAAATGTACATGTTCATTAAACTATTATTTTTCAATCTACAGCGAATTTTATCCACAAATGTTCTATGGTTTGACCTTTGTGTCATACTATTTCAAGAGAACAAACATTTTTTCATTAGAAAATAGTTAGAATTGAAATAAAAGAAGTGGGAATCAAGAGTTTTTCATCATAATAGTGCAATTTTATTTCGTAATTACGAGAATGAACAAAAATATATTTTATTATTAGATTAAGTAAGTTGTGTCTCGAGAACACTACTTTATATGAAGAAATCGTGATCAACAAAAACAATTTAAGTGTTAATAAAATTCAAAAAGCTAAAGTTTGTGTCATAGTAGATGAGATTAAAAAATTACACTGAAATCGTATATGAATTATACAATTTCGATATTATATGAAAATAATTGAATTCGTGTATGGGTGACACGACTTCGGTGTTAAATGAAAACAACCGAAGTCATAACACTCATTCACAACTTACTCAATCTCATAATAAAAATATTTTTTTCTTATTTTTTAATTACAAAATCAAATTGCTTGGTAAAAAAACTAAGAATTGAGAATAAAGTAAGGAAGCAAAACAAAAATTTCAAAATAATAATAAAAAGTTAATTGCATTTATTTTCGTGTTAATGATTGAGAGAAACATCAAAATTATGGAGTTTCTACACAAAAATGACGTTATTTATTTGTTAATAAAATATTTATAAATAAATCACTTGTAAATTCACTTTAAGTTTTTGTTTAGCATAGGAAAAGACAACACATGCAGATAAGTGTGTGGATGAAAAAAAAATGTTGTATGAAAGTACAATAGAATAAAAATTAAAACATAAAAATTACTTCACTTTGATTTTTACGTATATAGAAACACGCTACACGCTTTTTAATATATATATATATATATATATATATATATATATATATATATTAAATGAATATATTTATTAAGTGATTCTTGTAGATAATAAATACAAGTATTTTAATTAGTTATTTATTAATGAAAGTATCATAACATTTAACTAACTGATAATAATTGTAATTAATGACTTTTATTTGAATATCTTCAAATTATAAGTAATGTCATTTAAGGAAAAAAACATTAATAATTGAATAATAGTTTATAATTTAATTTTATATATTTATATTTTATTTATACTTATGAAATTAAAATTAATTTTTAAAAAATGGTTTTATTAAATTTGTTTTTTAAAAAGTAATGTAATTTATATTACTATTTTATAATTTAACTTTAGATTATATGTTAATATACAACTTTTTTATTTTAAAAAAAAAAGATGTTTGAGTAGTGGTGGATGAAGTCTAAAATAGAATTGGGAGAGGAAAAACTTACAATCTGTAAGAATAACAAAATGCTCCATAAAAGAAATATTTACTTATAAATCTTAATAATAGATTTAATTGAAATAGTAACAATTTTACGTTTCTTCACTGTTTAAATAAAGAGTTTAAATCAAGATAGTTTATTTTTTAATAAGTATTGTTAGAAGTTATGTTTTTATAATGATTATAAATCAAACATTTTATCAAGGGACTGTTAGAAGATGAATCCATAAATGTATTAAAGGAGGGTTGATTTTTTTACACAATAATCCATTAAATATCTATTTTTGTTATTTAATAATTGGTGAGTTATTATCGTCCAGTAAATAGTTAAAATTGTGCAAAAGCTAAAAGAAATTGAACCTCTATATATTTTCATTTGAAGACAAACAATTTAAACTCCAACAATGTATATGATCAAATCTTATAAATTGGGGTAATAATTTAAATGAATCCCACTTGTGTGTATGTTGAAGTAGGTTACATATCAAATGACAAAGTATTGATAATTAATGATAAAATAATGATGAAGCTGAAAGAAATATAATGATATTATTTGCAAAATTCAATTTTCTTAAGGAAGTAGATTCATGTTTAACTAAATCAAGACTTTAGATTTTTGAAATATAACTTAATAGTAAAAAAGTTAATTTATCATGAACATAAATGTAATAAATACAAGTCAAGTATCTTTAATTTTAGTTCAACATGTGTAAGTACTAAAATGTTACATATTGATAACATTGTCACATTTAACTTCCTTTAAACACTTACAGTTTAATAAAATATAATAAAATCATTTACATGTTATGTATTTATATATTTATTAACAACTTATCTTTCATCCTACAAAATAAGATGAATGTAATGGAACAATAAAAAATATAAAATATATAGGTAATGATTATCTTCATGTATATACTATAAATTGATATTACTTTTAGTCGATATGAGATTTAATACATTAGTATCGCGTTAATTTATATATATCTGGAGTGTAATATGAGATTTAATACATCAGCATCGCGTTAATGCATGTATATCTTGAGTGTAAGATTAAATATTCGTGGATAGTCCAATAGTGGGTAACACAATAAGTCCAACAAATCTCGTTATAGACTTTAATATTATATTAAAAAGTGAATTTAACTCTAATTTATCGTCACAAAACTAGCTTGTAAGGTGAAGATTGTCTCCACCTATATACAATACATAGACATTATCTATAGTCGAGGTGAGATTTCCAACATGTGAATCACCAATTTATCATCTAATTATCTACTATATAATAACATATATAAAAAGAATGAAATGACTTATCCACATTTATTGGAGGAAAAACAACACCATTAGATAGTGGTAAGGATTTCATATATTATCTCTAGAAGAATTTGGGAACTTCTAAAGTTGAAGGGAGAGTAGGAAATAGAGCCAAAGTAAAGATAAATATGTTTTTATTTTATTTTTATTTATTTTGTTACTTCTATGTATAAGTGAGAAGTTGACAAAGCAAAATAAAAAAAAGGAAGACTATTACCTAAATTATGAGAAAGGACAATATCATACCTATACTCACAACAAAGAAGTTGTCCTTAAGCAAAAGGGCACAAGCGACAGGTTTAGTAAAAGACCAACACTAATATATAAACAATGGAAGACCATATTCATGATCAATCCTAAAATATAGGCCAATGTATGTTGCAATAATGGCTACTTATATTGAAGGCCAACTATTGAATTTATAATTTAGCAGCTCTCTAATATCAGGCTTCATGAAGTGAACAATAAAAATAGTAAAGATATTTACAAGATTAGGAGGAGAATACAATAGTATAACTTTGATTTTAATACATAATACATTATTTTGTGTAAAGTGATTAATATGTATGTTTAGAACTCATGTGTTGTTGTATAAATGTGTTAATAGATTAATAGTTTTTTTTATTGAATTTGATAAACATTAATTATTTACAAATAAATACAAAATAAATATTTTTTACAAACATTCATATTATTGCTTATATATTTATTATGTTGGTGAAAAAAATAAGTTCTCCAATAATTAAAATATATTTGATGTCTTGACAAAAAAAAAAGAACAATTTCAAGTATAAATCCTTTTCAAGGATAGGTTGTACTACAAAACCTCTAAACAATCAAAAGATATATTATTAGCATAATCTTATAAGAGTATATTTATTTGTCCAATGTTGAAAAATTATAAAAATTTGAGAAAGTAAATACTAAGTTATTAACTTGTCTATAGTCATATTAAAAAAGCAAACCATAATAACAAAAGAAGATTATCTGTCAATAGAAATCTATTATGAGTTTACTCCTTAACAATCTTATTGTTGGATTTTTCAGAGAGGAATTCACATGAAATATCTCACAACAATGAAACCTAAGCCACACAAGGGATTATTAACATCACATTCAATTCAAAACCTTAAAATAATGGATTTGTGAGTTTCTTCCTATATGTTGCTCAAATTTCTTACTTCTACTCGATGTGGAACTTAGACTCACACTCAGATTTCTAACGTTTATCAATTATAATTTCATTAGAAAATATTTATTATCACCAAAATGTGATACTATTAGGAAAAAAATAACATAATTGTGTTGAAAAAATAATCCAAGATCACCCTAGGTGAGATGAAAATCCAAATGAAGAAACAAGATTAAAAATAATAGAATTGAAGAATAGTATCAAACAAACACTAAAATAAAGGAAATGTAGATTGGTTTATGAAAGGGACAAAATTAGAAATTTATTATAACCTAACAAATTTATCAATTCGTATTGAGTTAACAAATTATATTCCAAATAAATTGTAACAAAAATGGCAATACATTCAAAGAGAAAAGATGGTAGATCGATTTTGCTAATAAAAAAGAAATTTTGATAGGTTGAAAAAACATATGGGTGTTTTTATTTTTTAAATCTTTTCTTATCTAGTGATATATAGTCACAACAATTACTTATTTCGAAAATTGTATTAATTAATGAAGTTCATCGCAACTTAAAAATCAATTTATTTCAATAGTTTTAAAGAATTACTAACCAGGAGAGAAAAGAAGTTTCAAATAATTACAAAGAAAATACTTAAAATTAAAATTGGGTAACAATTTTCTATGATATGTTATATATGAAATACACAAAGGCAAGATTATAATGTTACACAAGTTCTTTGTGCAAGGTGATAAAACTTAAAATAACCTCTCACTTACCTTCTCTCATATGAAGACGTTTGACCAATTATAACATGACTAAAACACAATTTATATTAGATGCATGTCAATTAACATTCTAACCCACTAGATGCTATAGGAAAATCCTTAGGTACACTTACATATGTATAAATCTATATACATAAGAAATATAATTTTAGAGTGTAACAAACCACGGTGAACATTTGATTGGTGCATGCTCAGAGTCCCAATTCATACAAGTTTTAAATGTAGGTTCCTAATAGTCTGTAAAACATTTAAACTTAAGATGTTTTTAATCGTTAGGTTATTTTCCTTTAAACTTTTATTACTTTAGCTAGGGCTTTATGAATATAGTGTGTTGGTTAAAAATAGTCTCACCCACTTTGTTGCATAAACCTAGAGTCGTTGTAAAGGAGACTGATTTTGTGACTGGTTTGTAATTGCTTCAAGGATAACGCACATGATCGCTACCATCGAATGCGTCCATATTTGGTGTCACCATGATGGGCAAGTTTCATGCACATTTTTCTCCTTTTCATTTGTAGCCTTGGGTTTTCTTCAACTATAAATAGGCGTGTCTATACTTCTCCAATGCACACACTTTTTGTCATCCTTTTAATTTTTGTTTACTTCTCTAGTTCTGGTTTTTTATTCTTATGAGCTTGCTTGCTAGCTCTAAGTTCCTCAATATTATTTGAGAACTTGATGTTGTATAATGTGAGCTTGCACAATATACTATGGAGAAGTCTTTACGAAGAATGATCGTCATGCTTCAGGAAATCAATCTTTATTGTTTTCTCAGCCTTATTTTACTACAATTATAAGGATTTATGGTTGATGGCATGGATGTTGACAACAACTACACACCGGACAATTCAAATGGTGTTTCCACAACTCAAACCATCTTTGCAAAACCATTTTTGGATGTTTTGATAATTGAAGTTTTCACCAGTCAAAATTTTCAACATTTCAAGAACTTGTGTCTACTATGTTATATATGTATGGAATTGTTTTTCCTATTACGACTTCCAAACCTGATTCCAGTAGCCTACAAAACAAATTGAAGATTGAACCATGCGAATAAGGTATGTCGTCACATCTTGCTTAGTGCATTATCTAACGGTTTGTTCGATGTGTATTGTTCCTACAAGGAAACAAAAGATATTTGGGATTCTCTTATTCTCAAATATAATGTCAAAGATGTCATTAATCAAATGTTCATTATCGGAAACTACTACCAATGGGAGATAATTGAAGACAAAGACACCAAGATTTAAATCAATGAATACCACAAGTTGCTTGAAGATATTAAAGCAGAAAACATAACATTGCCTGATGAGTTCATTTCCAAACTACTGATTGAAAATCTTCCACAATCTTGGACTAACTACAGACAATAACTGAAGCACATGCACATACAAATGTCATTACCATATTTGATCACACATACTATCATTGAAGACACCAATAGAAAAGAATGTGATGTTGCAAGGGCTAAAGCATTGTATGTTAAGGCAAATATGGTAGAAGACAAATCAACTCCAAAAAGGTAAGAGAAAAAACATAATCACAAGAAAAATAATAATAAATTTTCTCGTCCTAATAGAACTAACCTCAATTGCAACAAAAAGGGAAACTATTTTGTTTCTAGAAGGTCAAGTCATCATGAATCCCAGTGCAGACATAGGGTCAAGAACAACAATCATCCTAAGGAAAATATAGTCAAAGGAGAAGATACAATTATTGCGATTGTTTCACAATTGAACCTTGTGACCAACGGGAGCAAATGAATGGTGGACTCAGGGCTACCAGACACATATGTGCAAATAAAAATGTGTTTTCCTCTTACACAAGTGTGGGGAATGAAGAAGAAAAATTTTATATCGATGATCCCATGACAACTCTTGTCATAGAAAAAGGAAAGATTCTTCTAAAGCTCACATCTGGGAAGACTTTAGCTTTAAGTACATGTGCCATATATTAGTGTTAATTTAATTTATGTAACACGGTTGGGAAATGTTAGGGTTAAAGTTTCATTTGAATCTGACAAGATTGTTATGACAAAAAATAACGTGTTTGTGGGGAAGAGATATTGTGATCAAGGTCTCTGTGTACTTAACATTTATGAAATTATCAATGAATATGAGTCTTTTGCTTATATTGTTGATTCTTATGATATGTGGCATGCTAGACTAAGCATGTAAATTATTCGTATGTTATGAAATTACAATGAGTAGGATTAAATAACATGCATAACAAACAAGTAGAAAATGGATTATATATGTAGAGTCTAAAGTAACGAAGAAAACATGTCATTCCCTAAAATGTCAAACTAAACTTCTCGGTTTACTTCATATTGATCTTGTTGACTTAAAACAAACCATGTCTACAAGTGGTAAAAATTATTTTTAACATTTATAGATGATTATTCTAGATGCACAAAAGTGTACTTAATTAAACATAAGGATGAAGAGTTTGATATTTTTTTTACTTATAAGACTAAAGTAGAAAATTAGTTAAATAGGAAAATTAAAAGGATTAGATCAAATATAGGTGGTGAATATGTTTTGTTTAATGATTATTATATTAAAGAATGTATTATTCATGATGTAACCACACCATATTCACCTTAATATAATGGAGTAATTGAAAGTAAAAATAAGACTCTTAAAGAAATGATGAATGTTATGCTTATTAGTTTTAAGGATCATGATAACCTTTAAGGTGAAACACTTCTTACAACATGTTTTTTTACAAAATGGGATATCACACAAGAAAACTAGTAAAATACCCTATAAGTTATGGAAATGTTATCAACCTAATCTTAAATACCGAAGAGTATGGGGGTGTCTAACTAAAGTGATGTCATTTGATCCTAAAAAGAAAAAAAGAGGTTCTAAAACTTCTTATTGTATGTTCTTAGGCTATAAGGAAGATAGTATTGCCCATAGGTTTCTTGTTCTTAATAGTGATATAATTGAACGTAATACTATAGTAGAAACAAAAAAATATTGAATTCCTTGACCATGTTTTTCCCTTAAAAAAGTAAATGATACATTTGAACAACTTGTAGATACCGTTAGTGATGCCATGTGTGAGGATGTGAAGAGAAATAAAAGATAAAGAAAGGAAACTTCCTTTGAGATTATTTTTAAAATTATCTAGTTGAAAATGATCCAACAGATTTTGTAGAAGTTATTAGTGCTCCTGATGAAAAACATTAAGATAAGACCATTATGATTGAAATTGATTCAATTAAGAAAAATAATACTTGAACTTTAGTAGATTTTCTTAAAGGAGAAAAACCAATTAGTTGCAAGTGGATCTTTAAGAAAAAGAACCATCCTGATGGATCCATAGAAAAATATAAGGCGAGATTAATAGCAAAAGATTTTACTAAAAAATACTAACATAGATTACTTTGATACTTTTTTCCCAGATACTAGGATTTTCTCTATTTGATAGATACTAGCTCTAGCATATATCCATAAGTTAGTTATTCACCAAATGGATGTTAAAACAACTTTTCTGAATGGGGAACTAGAGGAGAAAATTTATATAACTCAACCTAATCCAATTCAAGAGAAAAAAGTATGCAAACTTTTAAAATCTTTATATGGACTGAAATAGGCACCAAAACAATGGTAAAAAAAACATGACAATGTTCTACTTTATGATGGTTATTCTACTAATGATGTTGATAAATATGTGTACACTAAATTTGAAAATTGTGAATGTGTCATTATATGTTGGTATGTGAATGACATGTTGATTTTTGGTACATGCGACTATATAATTTCTAAAACAAAACTTTTTTTATATCTAAGTTTGAGATGAAAGACATGGGCAAAACTAGTGTTGTTATTCTAGGAGTTAGAGTCATAAGGAAAGGAAATAGTATATTACTATTCCAAGAACAATATACTTAAAAACTTCTTAGAAAGTTTGAGTATTATAACTTTAAATTAGTAAGCATACTTTATAATTCTAACTCTAAATTAAAGAAAAATAAGGAGAATTTATTTCTCATATTTAGTATGCTTATATAATTTGAAGCTTGTTGCATTTAATGAACTTTTCTAGACCATACATTGCTTATGCATAAGTAGACCGAGTAAGTACACCCAATGTTTTAATCAAGATCATTGAGATGCACTTGCAAGACTTATGAAATACTAAGAGGTACAATGAATTATATCATTAAATATAGTGTATTTTTCGTTGTGCTAGAAGAATACAATGATGCTAACTTAATCTCTTATTCATATGAGACAAAATAGCCAAGTGGTTATGTGTTTAGACCTAGGGTGGTGCAATTACATAGAGATCAATCATGTAAACAATTATTGAAAAATCAATGTTAGAATTTGAATTTGTTGCTCTCAAAATGACAGGAAGTGAAGCTAGGTGGTTGAAAAACTTCTCTAGCAAACATTTTGTTAGGAAAAACACAAGTCATTTGTATCAATGTATTGTGATTGTCAATCGACAATAACTATAGCTAAAAATAAATCTTACAATGGAAAGAACAGATACATACAATTGAGACATAATTTGGTAAAGCAATTTCTAAAAAGTGGAACGATTTCCATTGTTTATGTCAAGTCATAACGGAATTTGACAAATCCTCTGACAAAATCCCTAGAGAGAAAACTGATTCTAGGAATGTCAAGGGGAATGTGACTCAAGCCACTTACAAACAAACAAGTGATGAAAACCCTACCTTTATAATTAGAGATCCCATAAATAAGATTCATAAGGATAAAAATAAGTCATTTATTAGTTATGCTAGCATTAAAATTAATTTAATATCGAATTTTTCCATTTCTATAGTGTGTGAAAGTGCTAGATATTACATTGTCGAGAGGGTAAAGTTTGTGGTTAAAATTATATGAGGTATAAGAGTTTTAACTTCTAAGTTTTTAATTATTTTCATATCCCTCACAAGTGGTGTATGATTACAACATACAGATGATGAAATTACTTATACGAGTGTCAAGTGAGGTCACTTGCAATGAATATTGACAAGATCTCTAGAGTACTCATGAATATTAGGAACGTGCATGACCTAGTTGTTGAACATGAACTTTGGTGTCTCCAAATCTGTGTGAATTGCTTGAAGGCTTTGTTGTTGCTTGTGTGTGTGAGTTCTGGATAGTTTGAATTTGTAAATCCATTCTTAGTTAGGATCCAAAGTTGGTTTAAATCAAATTCTTTTGACAAAGAGTGTTTTCCAAAGAAGTGGAAAAACAACTTGTTGTTTTATCGTTTGAACCAGTGTTTTTACACTTAGTGCTTTTGAAACAGGTTTTGACAAAGCTTGAAATTGGTTGACCTTGCTGTCAAACCAATTCAATCGGTTATTTCGACATTTCAACCGATTTTTTTTTGAAAATCTGTTTTAATTGATTCAAAACTGATTTGACTCTTACATTAAATGTTTTTAACAACCTTTTGGAGTTTAAATAATCTGTTTTACGCTCCTAGTAGTCATGATATCAGATTAAATCTTTCATATCAATTTCTCCGAGATTTGCTTCAAGGATTTTTCTAAGAGTGGAATGAGATTGCACTGTATTTTCTTCTTTTCAAACTGTCATTGTATCAGGTGTGATCATTCATTTTCTCTTAACAATTGTATTTCTGTAATAATTATTGGTGTGCAGATTCAGAGGGTGTTTTTAATTCAATGTTGTGTTTCCCAAAGGTGGTAGGTGTTCTTGAAGGCTTCAAGATCACCACTTTGGTGTGTGTGTGTTGTAATGAAGGTGTTGTGATTGCATAGTGGAATTCTCGTAGGTTTTATAGGGACTAGATGTAGCTCTTGGCTAAGAGTGAACCAGTATAAATTTATTGTGTGAATCTTTCTATCCCTTGTCCCGACCAGCCCTCGGTCATCGACTCAGAGACTGACCTCAGACGTCGCGCACCGATGACTGGTAATGGAAGGGGGGACACGTGAGGTGGGCCCCAGACTCACCTACCAGAGGATTGGTTAGTCTTTGACATTTGTATCCTAAACCCAATGTCGGAGATCGATGTCGAACCTCACCAGTAGAGGGAGAAGATTGGACATCGGTCGTCAGGACAATGTAGAGGACCACGTAAGGTAGGCCCTAGAGTTTTGCTAAGATAACAGTTAAAGACAAGATATATGTGGGAAGCCTAAGTCACGAGGGATCCATGCACGTGGTGTATGATGCATGAAGGCGCAGCACGTGAGGATAATCCTGGGAGGCGTTAAAGCCCATTAGGGTTAAGGTCCCCAGGGAAGCTGCATGCATGGCACGTGAATACTTAGGGCACCTACGAAGCAGATGACACTAGAGAATAGGTGCACAAGTTGGTACCCAAGCGGCCACTCTGATTATCCATTGCACTCCAGTTAAGGAAGGTTCCATGTGCCAGATACGCTAAGATTGCCTAAATAGCGGCGCATAGACATTTTCCAAGGAACCCTAGATAAGAGTGACAACACAAAGGTAAACCCTAGTTTCAGCTATCTCTGAGTCTAAGGATTTAACATCTATGACCACAACTTCATTGTTTGGAAAGCTCAGAGAACATGAATTAGAGATAAACAGGCTAAATGTTTAAGAGAATGAGATAAGCATGTGAAGAACATTGCCCTGAAGGCTGGTGGACACAAAAACTATCAAGACTCAAGTGATGACAATGAAGGAGAAACATTAAGCTTGCTGACCATGAAATTCAGCAAATTCCTGAAGAAAAATAGCAACAAGAATCAATCTTCCAACAGGTATAATAGCAAGAAACTCAATGATTTTAACTCTAACAAATATACCTGTTTTGGTTGTGGTGAAAAGGGACATATTAAAGTTGATTACCCCAACAATGAGAATAAAGAAAGAGGAGCAAGCAAGAAAGGAAAAAAGAAAGGCAAAGCCAAGAAAGCCTACATTGTTTGGCAAGATAATGAAGTTTCTTCCTCTAGCTCATCTTTAGAAGATGAAGAAGCAAATCTTTGCTTGATGGCCAAAGAAGAAACTGATGTAAGCAGTGTAAGTTTCAGCCCTTCAATTAATTTTGAAAACTATAGCCAATTCTTTATGCTTTTAAATAAACTCATGAAGAAGCTAAAAGGTTGACCCTTTCAAATAATCGGTTGAAAGGCTTGAATAATTGGCTGGAAAATAGAGTTGAGATATTGGAAGAAGAGCTGGATAATTTGAAAAGTGATTTTGAAAATCTGGATCTGATTTACAAGAACTCTTCTTGCAAGTGTGACTCAAATGTCTGTGAAAATTGTGAATCTCTTGAAAAGAAGGTTCACTATCTTGTGAAAACTGTGGACAAGCTTTCTAAAGGCAAATCTAACTTTGAAATTGTTCTTTCTTCTAAAAAATGTGTCTTTGGTAAATCTAGTTTGGGTTTTAATCCACAGAGCAAGAAAAGTGGTATTTCAAAGCCTTTTTCAACATTTTTTTACAAACAATCGATTGAAAAGTCGAAACAACCGGTTGTTTCATGCTTCTATTGTATGAAAAATGGGTCATTCTGTAGATTCTGTAAAGTTAGGAAATTTTATGTTCCCAAGGGTATTCTAAAATGGGTTTCAAAGAATTCTAATGATCCAATTAATGTCAATTGACCCAAATTTGTAAAAGGACCAAACCTTTCTACTTGATCTTGTTTCTTGCAGGGCTCTTTGACGGAAAATCAGCACATGTGGTATTTGGACAGTGGTTATTCTAAGCATATGACAGGGGATAAAACTAAATTTGTTAATTCTCTCCTCAAGCATGAAGGTTATGTGACTTATGGTGATAACAACAAAGGGAAAATTCTTGAAAGAGGAACCATTGGTGATAAGAAGTCCTTCTTGATTCATGATATGTTGTTTATGGAAGGACTGAAGCACAATCTCCTTAGCATAACTTAGTTGTGTGACAAAGGTTATCAAGTAACCTTCGAGCCCAATATGTTTGAGATACGATTGCCCAAATCACAGGAAGTATTGTTGATTGGTAAAAGAATCAACAATGTTTATCTTCTTGATATCTCACATTCTGCATCTATTGGCTGCCTTTTCATCAAACATGAGGAATTATGGTTATGGCATATAAGGATAGCACATATTCACATGCATCATCTAAATAAGCTGATCTCTAAAGATCTTGTGGTTGGTTTACCCAAAATCAAGTTTGAGAAAGACCATATATGTGAAGCATGTCAAAAGGGGAAGCAGATAGAACATTCTTTCAAAACCCCTTGATCTACTGCACGTGGATTTATTTGGTCCTTCAAGAACCATGAGTCTTGGTGGAAAATACTATACTCTTGTCATTGTTGATGATTTCTCTAGGTTCACATGGACATTGTTCTTGGAATTCAAGAGTGATGCATATTCTGCATTCAAAAAGCTTGCCAAGAGATTACAAAATGTGAAAAACAGTAACATTTGTGCCATTCGAAGTGATCATGGAGGTGAATTTCAAAATGAAAAATTTAGTGCTTTTGGTGAAAAAAATTGAAATCTTTCATAACTTCTCTGCTCCTAGAACTCCCCAACAAAATGGGGTTGTGAAAAGGAAGAATAGGTCTCTTGAGAAACTTGCTAGAACCATTTTAAGTGAGTTCTCTTTGCCAAAATATTTTTGGGTTGATGTTGTTAGCACAACTTGTTGTGTGATGAATAGGGTCTTAATAAGACCAATTTTGAAGAAAACTCCTTATGAACTGTTTAATGGGAGAAAACCCAACATTGGTCATTTAAAAGTGTTTGGCTACAAGTGTTACATTTTAAACAATGGAAAAGAAAACCTTGGCAAGTTTGATGAAAAGCGAATGATGGTAGCTTTCTTGGTTATTCATTAACTAGCCATGCATATAGAGTGTATAACAAGAGACTTATGACTATAGAAGAGTTTGTTCATGTTTTATTTGATGAGACTAACCATGCAGAACAGGAATCTATGAAGAATCATACAGAAGAAGATGACCAAAACATCACTCTGCAGAAATTGGAATCCTATCGAGAAAAACAATCGATTGATTCTGCAAAACAACCGGTTGAAATTCTACAACAGAGTGATCTTCTCAAAGAATGGAGGATTCCTAGAGATCTTTCTGTGGAGAATATTATTGGGCAGATTAATAAGGGATTTTCTACTAGAACATTTGTCTCTAATTACTGCAAACATATGACATTTATGTCTCACATTGGACCTAAATTTGTAGGTGAAGCACTCAAGGATAAGAGTTGGATTGCTGTTATGCAAGAAGAGCTGAATCAATTCACCAGAAATGAAGTGTGGACTTTGGTTCCTCAATCTGACAAAATGAATGTAATTGGAACCAAGTGGGTATTTAGAAACAAACTAGATGAAGTTGGAGTGATTACAAGAAACAAAGCTAGAGTGGTTGCCAAAGGTTACAATCAAGAGGAAGACATAGACTATATGAAACCTTTGCACTTATGGCCAGATTTAAAGTTGTGAGATTGTCGCTTGGCTTTGCCTGCATGAGTGGTTTCAAACTATTCCAAATGGATGTGAAGAGTGCCTTTTTTAACAACAACTAGAGGTTGAAGGTTAACAAAATGTCTTTGCTTTGTAATAACACAATTGTTATTAATCTCACTAAAAATCAGATTCAGCATTCAAGGACAAAGCACATTGAGATTCACCATCATTTTATAAGAGATAATGTGAGCTACGGGGATTGTGAAGTTCAGTTTATTGAAACTGGAAGACAACTTGCAGATATCTTCCCTAAGCCATTGCCCAAGGACAGGTTTTTCCTCATAAGAAATGAGTTGGGTATTCTTGATTATCATATTCTTACTTAATTTTTTTCTTATCAACTTGTCTTTCTCTATTTGAGAAGACAAATAGGGGGAGATTTATCTGGTTTTATGTGTTAAACTGGTACAATTTATCTGGTTTAAATCCAATGCATATTTTTTGTTGATTTGCTCTGATTCTGCTCCTCATTCACACTGGTTTTTCACATTGATTTTATTGGTTTTCTTTATGAAAATCACATGGTGAAAACTAGTTCATTGGTGCAAGTGAAACCTATATATGATTGCTCTCTGGTACATGCAATTTTTTTGTTTTTTAGGTGCTTTCAAATTCAAACAGAACAACACAAGCAAACCAGGGATTTGTCTTCATCAAATAGGGAAAGATTGTTAAACATGAACTTTGATGTCTCCAAATCTGTGCGGATTGCTTGAAGGCCTTGTTGCTTGTGTGTGTGGGTTCTGGGTAGTTTGAATTTGTAAATTCACTCTTAGTTAGGATCCAAAGTTAATTTAAATCAAATTCTTTTGAAAAATGAGTGTTTTCCAAAGAAGTGGAAAAACAACCTGTTGTTTTATCGCTTCAACCGGTTGTTTTACACTTAGTCTTTTTGAAACAGGTTTTGACAAAGCTTGAAATTGGTTGACCTTGTCAAACCAATTCAATCAGTTATTTCGATATTTCAACCGATTGTTTTTTGAAAATCCTTAACAAAATTTGTTAAGTTTGGTAAATCTGTTTTAATTGATTCAAAACTGATTTGGCTCTTACACTAAATGTTTTTAACAGCCTTTTAGAGTTTAAATAATCTGTTTTACGCTCCTGATAGTCAAGATATCAGATTAAATCTTTCATATCAATTTTCTCCAAGATTTGCTTCAATGATTTTTCTAAGAGTGAAATAGAATTGCACTGTATTTTCTTCTTTTCAATCTGTGATTGTATCAGGTGTGATCATTCCTTTTCTCTTAACGATTGTATTTTTGTAATAATTGTTGGTGTGCAAATTCAGAAGGTGTTATGAATTTTGTGTTGTGTTTGCCAAAGGTGGTGTGTGTTCTTGAAGGGTTCAAAATCACCACTTTGGTGTGTGTGTGTGTTGTAATCAAGGTGTTGTGATTGCATAATGAAATTCTCAGAGGTTTTTTTGGGACTGGATGTAGCTTTTTGGTAAGAGTGAACCAGTATAAATTTACTGTGTGAATCTCTCTATCCCCCATCTTTTTAAATTTGTTTTTGCTTGAAGTTTATAATTGCTGCTATAAACAACTGATTGTTTCGTAAAAACAACCGGTTGATTTTATGCTGTTTTTGTGAAAATTGTTTTTAAATTAGTTGAATAGATTTATGATTAATTGATTTTATTTGGCCTTCACTGTCCCTCCAATATTTGCAAAAAAATTCTATAAACAATTCACTCCCTCCTCTTGTTTAAAGCCTACAATTCTAACACTAGTATGTGCAACCAATAACAACAAGAATTGTATGGGGGTGTATTGTGATTCATAAATCACTAACACATACTAAGTGTATTTGTTCATATAACTTGTTATAAAAACTACATTGTGTGTTAAGTTCATCAATTTGGTTCATATAACTTGATATACTAGCTCTAATACATTACATCTTATATAAACTCTTCTTTTTTCTTTTCTTATATCTCTTTCATTTTGCAATATGTGAGGGATTGTTGTGAAAAAACTGAAATATCAGAAAAGTCACAAATTGCACAAACCTGAAGTTGTTGTAAAGGAGATTGGTTCACAATTGCTCCAAGGACGACACGCATGCCCCCCACTACCTTTAAATGAGTCCAAATTCAGTGTCGCTCACTCCCATCGAATGCCTCCAAATTCAATTTCGCCATGATCAAAAAATTTCACACACTTTCTACTCTTTTTTCTTCTTTTCATCTACAACCTTTAGTTTTCTTCACCTATAAATAGGTGTGTTTACACTTCTTCGAGACATGTTTTTTCTCATCCTCTACTCTTTTTTTTACTTCTCAAATTCTTGGTTTTTTTTAGTCTTACAATTTTGTTTGCTAGTATGAGTTCCTCTACATTATTTGAGAAGTTTATATTTTATTGTAGGAACTTGCGCAACATATCGCAAATAAATTCTTATGAACATGAATCAATCGTATTCATGTTCAAAAAAAATATCAAACCCATAGGAAGTTTTCCCATGAGCAGATTGTATCCATTGAGCAAATATAGGTTCAATCAAAATTTGTTTCTCCGGAGTACCAAAAGCAAGCATGACATCGTTATGGACATAAAGA
>Ga0123342_1000499_pt1 | contig 62097 bp, 30 predicted proteins | sample Turbeawhitnodule_FD_89960 | JGI IMG/M metagenome (GOLD analysis project Ga0123342, IMG submission 89960) | Root nodule microbial communities of legume samples collected from Mexico - Turtle bean Mexico white nodule | ecosystem: Host-associated > Plants > Roots > Nodule | place: Mexico: Nepantla... | reverse complement strand
TATAATCTACCTATGTATCGTTTGTGTTAACATATGGGTTTTGGTCTAGTCCCCCCATATTTTTGTATTTTCTTTCTTTTTTCTTTTTTTTAATAATATTTTTTTTCATGTGATGGCAGATGATTGGTGTTACTTGAGGTGTCAGCTTAGCTGAGATGTCAAGTTGCATAGTGATGCCTAACACAAAAACTTTATAAAAAAAAATAGAAAAAAAAATCATTTCGATAATAAAAACACTTTTTAAAATCATTTTGATAACAAAAACACTCTTTTAAAAATCATTTTGATAATAAAAACACTTTTTATAATTGGTTTATCCATTTTATTATGGATATGAGTAATAGTTCTTTATGACTATTTCAATGCATAATGCATAAGTGAGTTGTAAATAAATTTCAATCACATATAATATGATCGACAATCTTTATTGTTGAACTCGATGAAATTGTACTTCATAAGTCTAATAAATGCTTAATACACTATAAATGGGTCAACAAATGTGAGTAACAAATGACAATGATGAGAAGACAAGGTAGTTTAAGAGTTTGAAACTTTCCACAAACACACCATCAAACATTTAATCTAATTGTGTATGACATTAGTCGTCGATGAAGTTGCAGAGTTGTTATCTCTTGAATATCAAACTCAGAATTTTCTCGATTGTAGTGGAGACACAAGGTTTATCTTTGTTGATTTTTCCTAAGTAATGTAGTGATTTCTTCTAGATATTGATGTCCTACTTGTAACATGCATTATCTTCATGCCCCGTTCAACAAACCAATATTTTGTTATTTTGAATGTTGACTTAATAAGGGTAAGGATTGGTAAGGAACATGCTCCCTTCAAAATTGAGTTTGTGCATTCGACTAAATTAGTTGTCATATGCTTGTACATCTTGCATTCATCGATATGTGTGTTTTCATATCACAAAAACAATGTAAGACGATTGATAAACATTGAGGTTTCTCTTGTAAGTAGTAGGGCAATTGTTCCTCTTATATGTTTCACCACTGTAGAGTTCTATCAAGTCAATCGAGTCATGTGATAGTTTATCGTTTGTCAATCTATTCTTACTGATCCATTAAACTTATATTAGGTCCACAAAGAAGACATGTGATGACAAATAGATAGATATTGCCCACAATATCATCACAAGTGGATAACACTGTGGAATGATTGACATAACCGTCTAATTCAAATATATGAATTTAATAGAAATAGTCATTTGCATGATATTGCATACTATTTGATACATATCACATCAAGAATCAACATCCAACGCCGATGTAAGTTCAATTTCAAATACATTTAATCATATTTTTAGTTCAAGTCAATTAAAATTTAAATTTTTTTTCTACAGTATGATATGCCAGAGGAGGTACAACCACCTCAACCACAACCTTCTTATCACCATGTTGGACATTCTTCCAACATTCACGAGTCTCCACAATAACATATTGGTCAATCTAGTTTTCAACCACCTTCAATATTTTCATATGTGGATCATCATCATTACACGTCTGCATTATTGTATCAGCAAATTCCCTACACGTAATATTTTCACATTGCAACCACATCTTTTTTCAACCATATGAAATATGTTTACAACTTCTATTGTGACATCACCATTTCCATAAATCCAATGTCATATATGGATTATTATAAATCCATAATGTTTTTTTATAATGGAACTGAAGATAACGATAAAGAAAATGAAGATAATAACATAAATGATGGCATTGTCCAAATTAAAATTGGTACACGAATTTAGTCACAACCATGAAAGACTAAAAAACTAACTTGTAACACAAACTCTTATTATTAGTTATATTTTTAATATCTTTTTATATATATGTTAGTAATTTTCAAACTTTTGTTCTACAATCTTTGTATTTTTATTTTCACAAGTTCCATTCAAAATAAACATAATTTTAAAATTAAAGTCATAACATTTATTTTATAGTTTTTCTAAAAAAACAAAATCATTTACCTTAAAAACAACCATATAGGCATTCAATAAAAAAAACAAATACAAAATAAATTAAAATACCAAAAACCATTTATTTCAAATTTTTAAAAAATTAAAAAAACCAATTACGTATAAAACAAAAAAAAATCTATAAAATTAAAACCTTACGTGCTCACCCTTTCTCAAAACATTAAGAAAAAAAAAGATGAAGCAGTGTACACATCACGACTCTACCTTCCCTAAATTAAAAATAGGTATAATTACCCTTTTAGTCCCTACATTTAGACTCTGCGTTCGGTGATATGGAGTTGAGTGGATTCTCCTAAATCCAAACCATAAGACAGATTTAAATAGACAAGCATACATAGTGAGTATCGTAATTGTGCATAAGAAGTTGGGTGAAAAAGGTGAGGAGAGGTGATGTAGAAGAAGTTGGGTGAAGGAGGTGAGGGAAGGGGACAAAATGTAGAAAAAGGTGGAGACCCAAGACTATAGATGCAATCAAATTGATTTTTTTTAAAAATCACTATATTAAATTTAATATTGACCCGAAATATAGAGAACAAAAAGGTAATTATACCTTAAAAATAAAACATTTAAATAAAAAACAAAAAATAATTAAAAAAAGTCATACTCCAACAAACAATGTTTTTTTTTTAAAAAAGTTAAAAATAAATTTGAAGTCTCCTCCCTCCCTCTAACAACTTTAACAAAATATATTTTAAAAAATTACAAATATTTAGAAAACGTTATTTTAACCTAAAAAAATATTTCAAACAAAAGTCGTGTTTAAAAATATATATATTTTTATTTCAAAATGGTGCTTTCAAGTATGATTTGTATATTTAAGTAAAATTTTAAATGTTTATTTATAATTTTTTTTAAATTGCATTATTATAATAAATTATTGGAAAAAAGTGAAACCTTCTATAACGTGTATAATGTATCTCTTAGGTTGTGTTTGCTTCAAATGTTGCATTGTTGACGAAGATGAATCTAAGTGGATATTTGATGTTTGCATCAAGGGTTCTGTGGGGAATGGGAGGGCGCTAAATTTGCATGAAGAGTGATTTCTCTCCCCTCTTCATATGCAAAGATTGGAATGGATGAATTATTTTTCTCATTTTGCCCTTGTTTTTTACTTTGCATGGAACGTGGGTACAATGTGCTTTCTGTAGAGATTGCATGAGATTCTCTGAACCATCACATGCACAACTTGACCGTGAAACAAGTTAATGCAGTTGGTGTAGTTTTGAAATGCAAAAATAAATATCAATCTGAGTAGGTTAAGTCCATTGTCAAAGGTGAATTTTTTTGAAAGGGTTAAGCAATGTGAGATTTTCTTCCATTCTTGCATGTTTGATGTTATTCAGGTTGAGGTAGTGACCCATTTGTTGTTTCGTGTTGGTGAGGTTAAGCTAGATTGTGGTGTACATATGCATTCTCGTTGCTTGTGGGAATCATTGGAAGGTGCATGAAGGTGTATGAAGCAAGTGAAACATTTCCAGACCTCCATAACACACACAAAGACAACACAACGAAGACATAATCGATTACATACTAAAATTTAGTGCATTATTGATTATGTATGAGGAACAATTACTCGTATAATTAATTATGTGTATAAAAAATAAGGGATAATCGATTATTCCACTTTGGTAATCCATTATGTGTTCGCGTTTTTTGTTCTCTAGGCCGCTATGTTGTTATTTCACCAACTAAACTTTTTTTTTGTAGTTTTTTTTGTTTAATTGATAAAAAAAAATATGTTTGCAGCTTTATAATGGTTTATATGTGTTAACTTCACTTTTGGTTTTGTAGTTCATTGAAGTTAAAATTCTTGTTAGTTGTTAGGTGTGCATAATTGGTGACGTGTTTAGCTTTTTCTCGAGATGTGGTTAGCTCCTGTGGTGGTGTGTTTAGTAGGTGGTGGTGAACATGTCTCTATTTTGAGATTGTAATGTAATGACTTTATTTAATGAGTAGTTTAATAAATGACTATTTTAAATTTCATGTTTCATTTTAGTATAATTTAATATGATTTTTACACGAGTTCAAATTCTTGCAATATTTTCTATTTATAAATATAACGTAAAATAAATTAATCATATTAATCCTTACAAATATGTTTAAATATTAAATTAATTATCTCAACTAACCTCAATAATAATTTACAATTCATAACATTAATATAATTTTTATCTTTCAAAATAATTATCTTAAACTATTATTCAATAAGTACAAGATCAAAGCAAAACCATCATACTAATTTATTCAAAATTTTACAAATTTCTTAACTTCATCAAATTCTACTTCCATTCTCAACATCAATTAAAAGAACCATCTCTAAATGGTTTACCCTCAAAAGTGGTTTTCTTAACTTCCATGATAACATATCAACATTTCAATTCAAAGTAATTCAATCATTTACTCATTTTAACTATACTAATTAACAATATAATTTTTTTATTTTAACGGCTGACAATATACTAAGCTCTCATATTCGCAATTCTCATTCAAATTTCAACTAACTGAAATAAAATAAAACATATTAATTTTCCTTACCTCAAATCTAAAGCTCCACAAAAAAGAATTCATAGACTAAACAAAATTAATGAAATCCTAACTTATTCCAAAAGAGTTTGATTCACGAACAAAACTTATCATCATAAACTCATACTAACAAAAATTTATCTAATCAATTCAAATAACAAAAAATATCTAATCAATTCAAATTTAACATGCAAGTTTTCCAACTCACCTTCACTACACAGAAAAAAATATTATAAATGATTGTGTGTTCTAGTATAATATAGTTATTTATGATTTAAAAATGTTTTCTCATTTGAACACGTACATAAGGACGAGTATTATAGTATAACGGATTGCATTGACCTTTCTTTATAAAATATTTTTCTTTATCGTCAAAAAAATGATATTTGACTGGAATTCATATCATGGCTTTCATTCTATATTCACGTTGACAAAACAATAAAACCAACACCTTTCACACCTAAATATACGAGAATATTTAAATAAATAATTAGTAAGTAAATTTTTTAATACTTAATTAAATACTAATTTAAAAAATATTTATTAATAAAAATTAATTTATATTTTAATAAATTTTTGTCTAAAATAATATATAATTTAGTTTATACAATAATTAATTACTTTTTATTTTTAAAATTAATTTTTTATTTAATAATATATATAGAGTAGGTTAAAAATATCATAGGTCAAAGTAAAGTTGTTTCTCATCATTACACTTTACACCATCACTTTACCAACATTTGTACTTCCTTTATAACACTGCATATATTTTACTTCATTTCTCCTCTTTCAAATCTCAAATCCAAATAACCAACATCCCAAATGATTTCATCACTAAACATATTTTACTTTAGTTTTTGTGTGGCAAATCCTCAAACCCAGATTTAACAAAAATTCCAAATGATTTCATCTCTTTTATAACAAAAATATATTGTTTGAGTAAAAAAATTTAAAATAAATTGAAATTATATAATTTTATAAGATTATTTCAATTATTTAAAAAGTTAGAAAATTTTAAATTCTACTTTAAAAATTAAAAATTTAAAAGTCTTTATATTATTATATTTATATTTTTTTATTCAAATTCTTAATAAACTAAATTTTATTAATATATATATATATATATATATGATTAAGATTAAGATATTGTCGACTTAACTAACATCTGAGTATTATAATTTTAATATTGTTAATAAATATTTTTTAGTATTAAAGTTAGATTGAATTTATTTTTCAACCGACACCGTTAAATTTATTTTATTGTTGATGTTAAGTCAAAGTTATTTTATTGTTTTTCTATTATATTAAAAATGTTATGTAAACACATTACAACACGAAAATTATTAAATAAAAATTAGTTATAGAGAAAAAAATAATTAGTTGTTAGAATAACTAAATTAGAGATTATTTCAGAGAAAAAAAAAATATTAATTTTTAAATAATTTTTATTATTAATAAATAATTCTAAATTTATATCTAATTAGCTACCAAAGTTTTAATTACTAATTATTTAGATTCTAAATTTGGTTGCAAAATTCTTGTTAGCTAATTAGATACCAATTTATAAATTATTTATCAATAATATAAACTAATTTAGAAACCAATAATTTTTTGAGTTTCTAAAATAGTCTCTAATTTAATTATTATAGTAACTAATTATTTTTTAGTCTCTAAAATTGATTTCATTAAATTAATGATTTTCATGTAGTGATAATAAAAAAAAATATAATCAATATCAATTAGAGTTCTTTTTAAAATAATAATTTATTATTTTGTAACCAATATAATAACGTCAATATTACTCTTTGTTAATAGTTTGTTAGGATTTTTCCTAGGCTAGAAAAAAAAAGAACTTTCGACAAACACAATTAAGATTTCTTTTTAATTTTTAGCTAAAAGTCAGAAAAAAAAAATTCAACCATTTTTTCTCTCTCTAAATTGCCCTTACGGCATTGAAAGAAACCAGGACAATTAATACTCCAATTTTAGATGGAATCTTCAATTTTTATAGCTAAAGAACATTTATTGGTTTATTGAAAAATCTACATAACCATATATCAACTAAATTATTGTTCATATTATTCAACTGTTGCATTAATAATGTAAAATGTTTAATCACCACCTAAAAGAAGTCTTCACTCAAAACATTGCTTATTTTTATATTAAAATTTAGGTATAACTAATCGTTTTGAATGTAGACTTTTTTTTTTGTCTTTTTCTATTTTGATTCTTACTAAAAAATAATTTCAGAGTGGCCCCTTTCCCATAAAATCTAAAACAAAAGCTATTAGAATAAAAGGAAGTTATAAGATTAATTAAGAAGATGAAATAGAAAAGAACCAAAATTGAGGGTGACTTCAAAATATAGAAGTATCTCCGTTGAGCATTCAAAAGAGGGTTACGTGAGCCCAACCACCAAAAAATAAGTGTTAGTTAACTGAGAGTGAAATAATGCTACTCACCAAAGTACCAAACAATTTGATATTTAATTAAGTTAGTTGTGCAAAAAAATATATGAATTACATTTTTTTTATAAATATGTTTTCTTCTCTTCATAGATGAATACGAATTATATTTTAATCATCATCAATAAAAAAATATCAATAGTAATAATAACATTAAATTTCATATTAATTACAATACACTAAAACATGTAAAAAAAAGTTCATGTTTTATCGTAAATTTAAAAATATTATTTCAATTTTAAAATGTACAAAACTAATATTTAAAGATAATTATGATTATTTTAAATTTTAAAATAAAATCAAATATGTATGGTCTTTAATTTTATTTTACCTGCATATATTTTAATATGTTTCGTGAGAAGGATCTGATTAATATTAGCATAAATTTAATTTATTTCTGAAATAGTAAATATATATATAAATTCTGAAAAAAAAATTAATCAAAATTTAAAACGATGTATTTTAAAATTAATTAAAATATTGTTTTTTAAATGTAAGTTTATTTATTGATGTATTATAAATTAGATTTTTGTCGTTTTCATTAATGCAATTTATGCATTACAAATATCAAGACATTATTAATTTTCTGTGATATTTTATCGCTTATAATATAAGAAATTTATTTTTTAAGTATTAGTCATCGGAATCATTAATATTATTCAATTTTTTTTATTATATTAACTAAATTAAATATTTTAATATATAAAGTAGTTTTTATTATTAATAAAAATATATACATTAACTTTTAAACTGATATTTAATATTAATTATCAAAATTTTAACTACTATTTATTTTAATTTTTAAATTAAAATAATTAATAGTTAAAATATTAATAATTAATATTAAATATAAATTTATTTAAAAGTATATTTATAATTTTTTTATTAATAATAAAAATTACTTTAAATATCAATAATTTTTTAATTTAAAAAATAATAATTAATTTAGTCATCGATTAATCATTTTTTATTTTTAAAATTAATTATTATTTAATATTTTTTAGTGTTAGAAAAATACACACATTTAGCAAAAAATTACTTCTATAATTAAGTGTATTGTGTGGGTGTCAAATTTCCTATTTTTGTACTTTTATTATAAAACTTGTAATTCTGAACTAACTTTAATTCATCAATATCGAACAATTATTTTGTTTCAAGAAAATCTGAAGATTACAATATTTTTCTTTTAAATTCTTTCTATCTAATAATGTGTAATTATTTCTTTTTAAGGAACATTATAAAGTGATAATACCTTTTATAAATAAAAATATTCAACCAATCCCAATAAATTTAAATTATTTAGTAAGCAATTATTAAATATTTTATTAATTTTCTTATAAATGCTACCACGAGTACAGTTTTTTTATTTATTTCAAACAGAGTGTTTTACACGTTTTGCCTACAGTGCTAGTGGACCATTTTGATATAAGTGAATCGGTGACTTTTTTATAAGGTAAATTGTTTAATATGATAAATTGTCTTTAATAATTACTTTAAATTTTTGTATTGTGTTTTGTTTTTTTCTTCTCAAGTATTATTTAAGAAATTTTATTTCACTATTCAAAATAATTTTTGGATAAAAACAAAATAAAAAATCTATTATTGACAAAAAGATTTTAGAAAAAAATATTAGAAGCATAAACAAGATTCGAAACTTTTTAGAGAAAAATAATATTAAAGCATTTAATTTTTATACATTATGATTTTATAGAATTTTTTTTTGTCAATTTACAATTTCAATCGGTCAAAATTATACGAACTTAACGATGATGCACTATAGTAATATTATGTCATCATTCAATCATAAAATATTATTGATGTACTTTTAAAATAATATCATAAAATTGTATTTTTTTTATATAAAACTATTTAATATGGATGCATGTTTTCCTTTTCAAATTATATCACATAATTTCTAAAGTAATATTATAAAAAAATATTTAACTTACCGTAGATACATATTGGACTATCTATTATTAAACAACGAGATAAATACCTTTGACCATACTAAATTATAAGTTTGTAAGAGAAGGCACTTGCACACACAAAGCATAACAAAAACAAATCAACAAAATTATTGGGTTGATTTTCACATGGTACCAAATTTGACACTACCATAAGTTAGAAAGACATCATGAGTGAGACAGATAGGAATATAAAACATGCAAAAACGGATTTTTTTATAAGTACTTTTAAAAGAAAAAATAACATGAAATAATAAAAAGGTAATTAATTTATATACAAGTTAAAATTAAATAAAAAAAACAAATAAACAAACTTTTTTCAAACTAATGAATGTATAAATTAATTTTACCTCATAACAATTAAATTGAATTTTTTTATTTACATTTTATAATTACTATATAAATATTATAATCGTGACTATTTTTCATTTTTCAGGCATTCACTCTTTAACTAAAATATAATAAAGCTGTTAAAAATAATCCTATGATTATTAGTTTTTTAATAACTATGGAATAAATTTTAACATAATTTGTAAAAGTATTATTATTGTTTTTTTCTTTAAATTTAACTCAACTCCATAAAAATGGATTCTCCAACACATTTTCTCACGCCGAGAGTGATAACTAGTGCGTGAGATAACATACTATGAGTGATCTGATAACGGTCCGATAGCGGGTGACTTGATAAGATCAAAAAACACTGGTTAGCATATACTTAAAGTGACCTTGATATCATATTACAAAATGGATTTTAAGCCTAACTCAACCCCATAAAATCAACTCATGAGATGAGGCTTACACCCACTTATATAAAATGAATTGTTTCCGGATCTCTAAATGATTACCACTGCGTCAAGCATTCTTGGAGCCAAATTCGACAAAAGAATCAGTTAAACTTGACGTCTTTTAGTTTTCTCAATAACTCTTTCCGTATTTTAAATTTTAATTCTTTACGAGATAAAACTACCCTTCATCACATTAGCCGCCCTCATATCATGTCACGTTGTCAAGATTGGTATATTTAGTTAAAGTGGTCAAAGTAACAAACATCTTTTAATATAATATAATAGTTGGTGATAGAAGCAGCCAATAATTTGTTATTTTTTGTTTTTAGTAAGCACGGGTTAATTTGGACACTGGTATTCGAATAACACGGTTTAAGGTTTTCCCAGTTTTGGGGCTCTTTTTTTGAGCAAACAGCACCCTGAAATGTAAAACCAGTGTTTAATTTAAATGGAACGCAGACATTTATTGAAGATTGAAAATATATACGTAGAAATTACAGAAGAAAACAAAACAGTCTAAGAAACTTGTGCTTGCAACTCACTCACATTCATGGGTTTAGTTTTGGTGTGGTAAACAAAAGTGAAAAGTGAAAAATGTGAACCATATTTGATCTTATCCCACTACGTTAATGGAGAATTAAGAATGATGTTGTTTGGGTCTTACTTCCATGCCTTCCACGATAAGTCCTCCCTTCAAGGGGTAACTCACCTCCATCAAACTCACCGTAACTTCTTCCTCGTTATGGCCGCTGAAGAACTCACCCACCTTAACTTCCATCCACCCATCTTCTCTTCTTGTTGCAACTCCAATCACCTCCTCTTCCATGTTCAACACTCTCTCCTTCTTACCCTTCTTCTCCTCTTTCTCGCACAGATAAACCCTCCCACTCTGCACTTTCTCGCCCACTGCAACACTCACCTCACACGCCACCCGATCAAGCCCGTACTCGCGGTGCGAAACTTTCATTATCAGATAAACCGCATACCACGTGTTCGCCGTTAGAACTCTCGTCCCTATTTTCCCCCGAATTTCTAACCAGCTCACCATTCTCAGCTCTGCCACCTCTCTGAACCTGCACAATCATTAATCGCCCTTGCTAATTAACATTCATTAATTACCTTACAAATTCAGATATTCAACATCTTACAAATTTGACCGCTTCAGCAAGGGCTCAATCAATTAATTACCTTGATTCAGGGACCGTTTTCCAGCACCAGTACAAAGGGTCAGTGCTCCACGTTATCGACAGTTGTCTTGCAGATAGGATGTAAGATTTTTTACCTGAAGACTTGTCTAATTTGAAGCTCTGCATAATACTATGTATTAAGTAATTTGTAGGAAATGAAAAGAAGCATGAAAGGAATTGATTAATTAGTTAAGCATTTATATATACCATGTTGCCACCATCTAGGAGAAGTGGATGGCAGAGAGAGTAGAAGAGGTGTTTGTAAGAAGAGGAATCGAGGGTGTGGGGAAAGAGAGCTCTTGAGAGAATGTGACGATAATCAGAGGGAAAGAAGCTTTGCCATAGGAGGTCAGAGTCAGCGGCTGAACGCATGGTTGAAGACACCATTGCGAATCTACATGCGTCAGGTGGAGATGTGTACGACAGAATCTTTGAAACACAATCTTCCGGCAACGAATCCATGTTTTCAGGAGTTTGAATTTAGGAGAAAGGAAAAAACATTCACAAAATCATATGAAAGGGTGCGTCGGGTTTTATCTCAGCCGCCAGCGTTATGATTCTCGTGAACATGCGACGCTGAGCTTTCCTCTTCCTAAACGCAGGCAATTCACAGGTGTCATTTTGACCTTTTATAAATGTGTAGCTGTCGACTTTCCGAAAGATACTATCATCACACCACTTCTATTTATCCTCCTTTATCACATAACTTTCACCACACCACCACAAATAATTTTATAATTTATTATTTTTAATGCACCTCAAAAACAAATAATAAAGCTAATTAATCTCTAATTCCGTGTCAGAAAGTCAGATATATATGACATGATTGGATTGGAATATCTGATTTAGGTAGAAGTTGTGTGAGTTAATCTTATATTACATTATTGGTATGATATGGTTTGTCTGCATAATATTTTTCACGTATTATTTAAAAATTGGTATTTAATATTTTAGTATAATTTAAAAAAATATATTAATTATAAGATTAAAAATTTGGAACAAATTTAAAAATGTTTTTTTATTTGTTTTGGGTAAGTGAAGGAACTTTGAATGTTGGAATAGTTATGAGCTGATCCTTGCCCTCTACATTTTTTTTTATGTTTTGCGGTGTACAAAATTTGAGAGGGTGTTGTCGTGGAAGAAGGCATGAGGAATAAGAAGGATAAGCATGACCCGCAACTAATTCCACAGCTAATTTCTTTCGAACTGTATAGTTGTACTTGATAGACAATTTTTTTTCTCCATTACTTTATAATCAATAATATTATTATTTTAATATTTTTTATATCCTTTAATAATAAATATATCTTTTAATATATACAGCAACATAACTATATAATTTTGTTAGTAAAACTAGACAACTTTCTACCAGTAGTCGGCACATTTCACACAAGTGAAATCAAACCAGAACAGCTGTATATATAAGAAAGAAAAAGATTAATAATCCAAAAAAAATTAACAATGTAAAAAATAATGCAAAATTTGTGGTTGGAATTAAGGAAATATATGTTTGAGATATCTAAAGTTAGATTATTATATTAACTTACTATTTAAAGAATGGGGAGGGTTTTCTATTCAATCAATGAAACAAAGTTAACATACCAGAACCTATAATAATTATTTGAGCTTTATAAAATTTATTTGACCTTTATTAAATAAAATCTTATATTATAATAAAATAATATTTTTTATTTAATAAATGTAACCGGTATCCACGTATTATTATTAAATAATATTTTTTAATGTTCTAACGAGTGATTTTTGGAGACTTCTCTCCCCGTTTGGACTCGGTGAAATATTTTTCAATGATATATGTTTAGTTGAAAAAGCTAATAAAGATGCTTTCTATATATGGGAATCACCTCCTTCGAATTAGTAATATGGAAAACTTCCTATATAGGGGAGTAAAAACTTTATTTTAACAAGTTTTGTGAAAGTATACTATTATGTATACGGATGTACAATGCATAATACAAAAATTCTAATAAACGGAAAACTTATTTTATTTTTTTAGAAATTTGAAAGAGGAATATAATTTTAAAATATTTTGTTTGTTTTGAAAATAATGTTTAACAAAAAACAAAAAAATTGAGAAATTTAAAACTGGAATATGATAATTTTAAAGGATGCTTTTTAGTTTGTGATATGAAAAATTTATCTTTTTGTTTAAATCTTTCTATTTTTTTTATTTGGATGAGTTCTTTCTTCACAATTTGTTTTTATTTTTCAATTTTTTTAAACTTAGTTATTCAATTAGTAGACGAAAGTCAGAAGGTTGTTGTCTGCAAACTCAAAGTTAAGTTCTTTCAGTGACCAAATAAACATTAATCACTAGATCAAACAAGTTCTTTGGTCATATTATAATTTTTATTATACTTATTATATTATTATTAATATAATTTATATTTATTAATAATAATAATAATAAAAATAATAATAATAATATAAATTATATTATTAATATTATTGAGTGGTTGAAAGTCTTGATCAGTATCTTCCTCAATCCTGACCTTTACCAACTGATTTTGTATCACCTATTGCAACTCCTCATTCCTTCTTTGAAATTGATTTTGTATCTAAAATGATTGATCTAACATTTTTCTCACAACTTCCTTTTCCCTTTTAATCTCTTCCTGCATCTTTTATGACTCCTCTATTCTCTCTTCATTTTGTCTCCACGTGTCTTCCATCATTGTCATGATTTGTTGTAGAGTTTGAGACATTGTTTCCTCTCCTTTCATGTCATCGTCCTTTTTGTTGCTTATATAATTGATTTACCTGTCAATGTGTTCTAGCCAACGAGTAACAAGATCTTAAATAAGAGTATTGAGTGTCTTAACCTCTTTTATTTCTCATTTTTTTAACCCAATGCTTGTTCATTTCTCTCTTTTCATAATAATTTGTATAAGACTTTGTTTGTAATCTCTATTCATTATATTTATTACCATATATGTCTCTTTAATCTATGATTAGTATGCTTTATTAATTAAAATAGTTTAAATATCTCAATAATATTATCAAATTTTATTAAATAGATTTAAATTATATCAATATCTTATAGCTCCATTTGCAACTTACTAGAAACTTTATTAAAAGTGTGGCTAATAAAATCTAACCTAAATCATAACATTAAAGAGCTCATAATTTTTAATTTTTATTTGATTTGAGTTTAAATCATCAGTTAACTTATGAATGTGATGACTTTTATGGTGAAAAAAAATATGATTTACATATTAAGGATAAATGAGGATTTGTAATATTTTCTATTTTTAATTTAACTTTAAATATCTTCTTAGTTCTTAAATTTTGAATATTTTGTTTTTAATTCTACAAACTTCTTTTAGTTAATCTAGCATATAATTTGAGTATTTTGATTTTCAATATAATTATCAAATTCATATATATGCATGGGAAGTGGCACTATTTTTCATGCCATATTTTGTTAGTTTCTTTAACAGTGGAAATCATTTTTCTTAAACTGAAGTAATTTGAGGGAAAAGAAGAGCAAAATATCCCAATTACGAAAAGCAAAAAAGTGTTTTTTTTTCTATAGATATATTTACAATAATAATTCTTTTATATCTACTTTTTTTCCTCTTATTTTTATTTTTTTAACTTTTTTTAATAATAAAAATAAAATTTTATAATAAAATAATATTATTATTGTTTGGAAGAGTGAAAAAATATAGGGTAAAACTTTTGTGGTCCATATATTTTCATTGACACTGACATTTTTATATACATCAATTTCACAATTGTTTTTTTATAATAAAGTATTCTATTTTAATAATAATAACATATTATAATAAAATAATAATTTAGGAAGTTTTAAGTTGAAAATGGGAATATGAGTGTTTCATATCCATATATTTAAAGAGATATAATATTTTGACACCCTATAAATATTTTTTTTAATAAAAATACAAGTAAAATGTAAAATATTTTTAAATTAAAAAATTATAAATTTTTATAAATAATTAAAATATTAATATTTATTAGAATTTAGATATGATGTAAAAAAAAAATTGATATTTAAAAGATATGATAATACAGGTAACATTTCTGGTCAGAAACACCTTACCTTAGCTTCCTTCCACAACCATGTCAGCGTTCATGTCCATTTCCCACAACCTTAAACCCGCCATATTGGTGTCCCCTTCTCTTCATCACTCTTCCTCATTCCCAGTACTATTGTCTTTCAAATCACCTTTCTCTCTCACTCATCCTATAAACCTCACCCGAAGACTCTTCCTTCCCTCGGTTTCCGGCATCTGGGACGCTCTCACCGGCGCCAATAACAATGCCCGTGAAGCCGTTCTCGCAATTCGACGCGGAATGTCTCTTTTCCGCCAGGTTCTTCTCCAATTCTACTTCCTCATCGTCACCTTTTTCTTTTACATTTTGTACCACTTTGAGCATGCATCATAGCTGCTTATTTTTGTGTTCTGATGTGCTTCTGGTACTCATATAACATTTTATTCAATAGCACTTTTTGTGTCTATCTCTATGCATTATGAATTGTTTGTTGTACATTTAACATTTGTTGTTAAATTTATTGTTAAGGGTGATGTTTCGGGGTCTCTTGTGGAGTTCGACAAGGCAATGCAGTTGGATCCTCGTCAAAAGGCGTGTAGGTTTATACACTTCTGGAAAACGATTCATGAATTCACTTTGATATTTCGGTTATGAGACATTGTGATTGTTACCAGATCTTTGGCAAAGGGGCTTGACACTTTACTACCTCAATCGGTACTTACTTACACTACTTTCTCTAGCTAACTTTAGGAAAGAATCATTGTTGATTTTTTTATTGACAAAGTAAAATAGGTGTGGCGTGGGCAAGCACAACTACAATGTGCTGCATCTGAGTGTATCCAATGGAGACTAAATTGGATCCTTTTTATTGTAGATTTGAAGAGGGAGCTGAGCAGTTTCGCTTTGATGTTGCGCAAAATCCAAATGACACGGAAGAGTCCATATGGTGCTTTCTGTGTGAAGCTCCACTGTATGGAGTGGATGAAGCAAGGAAGCGATTTCTTGAGGCAAGTAGTTGCTTCTATTTCTTGCCACTAGGAAGTTCACATGAAAATGGAGTGTGTAAATATGCAAATAATTATCATCTTTCTAAATGAATTTAGGTTGGCATAGACCCGAGGCCAGTCATGCGGGAAGCATATAACATGTTCAAAGATGGTGGGGATCCTGAAAAGGTGTGCTGTAGTTACGTTTTTACTTAGTATGCAGTTATTTCTGTTATATATAAAACCATGCTTAATTCTTCCCCTTATAACTTGAGCTAGATTTTAGGAGAGTTGTTGTTGGTCCGTGAGCATTTCTAAAGCATGCCATTTATTTTTGTCTTCATGCACATTTACCTCATAATCTGGTGATTCTTCCCAGATATCGAGTCCTCTCATACTTAAACTAAGATTATGTTGGGAATTTGTTAATCTGGTATAATTTTCACGATTTTTGATATGTTTCGTAGGACAGATTGTGTAACATCCCCTAAGATTTTACTCAACTACACAATCCTGCTTCATTTATACAACAATATAGCACCGTATATCTCTTCTGTTAACATAGATCACCCCTGATTATATCGTTGTTATATGAAGAGAGGGAGATTGGTGTAATGTTGAAAAAATGAGGGGTGTCAAGTGTAATTGTGCAAAATCTCGGGTGTTAGTAAATTTTTGTCTAATTCTTATGTTTACACAAATGCCAAACATGAGCTTCTCCTCTTGATGATTAATCAATATGCTTTTATGCCCTATGTGAAGCGGACATTGCTTTGTTCCTCAGCAGTTCTGCCTATTATTAACTGTAATGTAGAATGTATAATGAAAAATTCACTTCTTTTTAGTGAGTAAATAAGAAGTAGGAAATTAGCAGAGAGGACTTTGTGAGGCTGATATTTATCATCAAGGATCTGTTAACCACATCAGCAGTACACTAACAATCAATTCAAAAACTAGGAAGATGACATTATTCAAATTGAAAATAGAAAGTCAAAATTTGAACATTTTTAGAATTAGAAGTCGAGGACCAAAAGTGCAAATAGCCTAATTTTGTTTCACTTTTTTTAATGAGAGCTTTGGATTCGATAATCTCTTGTCTAGTAGTAAAAATTTGTATGTTTGTGTTCTAGTAAAAAGTACTTCAGTATGATTCCTAGTATGATTCCTAGGGTTTCTAGTTAGAGCATTCAGAATTGAGTGTGTTTGTTCATAATGAGAGGTGTATTTTATAATTCCTAGTCAATTATTTTGTTATCTACCGGAACTTAACTAATATTATCTAATTCTTAAAATTTATATTTTCCTAAGTTCAATAATTGACTGGTTAGATAAGATACCTCCTCTTTTAATAGGAGATCAAACTAGTTTCATAGTTAGATTAAGATATAATCTTACCATTTTTATCGTTTATTTGGTCAGAACCAGAATTGTAGACGTAGAAACAGGTTTGCAGTAATTCTCTACTTTCAGTTTCCTTCAAAGGCACTAGAATAATTTTATTGGACTTTGTTATTGGCACTCTATATTCCTCGTGCCTCTGTAAATGTAATCTGATGCGGGCAATTGATTTACCTGTCTAGTTTGTAGCTGCATTCTCTGGTGGAAGAGACAGTGAGTATTTTTATGCTTCATTATATGCCGGGCTTTATTACGAATCTCAGGTATTCTTGTAACTTCCAATCTTAAACATATCAAAAGATTATACATTTGGCTCAATGATTGATATCATTATCCCAATGGAACTCTGGCTGTTGTTTACATAGCCTCTGTTGGGTGGAATATTTATGGGGGTGGTAATTTGACAGAATTGGTTTTTCTATTTTTTTTACATTAGGAAAAATCAGATATATGTTGAAATAATAATTGTGCATAGTCTTTCCAACCAAAAAATGCATGCACAAACGAAGAACCTCAAAATAAATATTCATTAGTTTGCACACTTTGTTGTTAGTTTTTGGAATTGGTAAGAGAGTGGCAAGGTTGAAGAAAGTCGACCAAACTGGAATATTGTATATTAACCTGCCATCTTGTTCTATGTCAGAAGATTTGTACATTTTATGGTTTTTATTTGGTTTCAAGTTGCTTTATGAATTTCATCCTAAGGATTTTTCCATGGGTAGAATGAAACAGATGCTGCTAAAGTTCACATAGTTGCTGCATGCCAGTCTTCTTACGGGCAAAGGTTTTGTTTTGAATAAGTACACATTTCTTAGCTAGTGAAAAGAGTGCAAATTCGGAAACATGAAATGTGCTCATTCATTCTTTAAATCAGGTCTGATGATTATATGGCTGCTCTTGCCAAGGTTCACTGTCTCTGTCGAAATTGGGTCTTCAACTAAAACATTTTGCAGTGTGTCCATTGTCCACGATGAAGCTGATTCGTAAGTGTCTCTATGTACTACAAACAGCATCTTGCGAGTTATTATGCTGCTGGAACGGTTAAAAGAAGTTATCATGTTCCTTTATTCATTTACCTTTTCACTTCATTTTGTGGCGTATATGAGTATTAGAAGTTCTTAAACATGCAAATTATTTTAATAATGAAATTATCTTTTGTTGAGTAATATACTATTTGGTTTCTACAAGGTTGATTTATCACCAGTTTAGTCTTCCAAATAACTCTTTGGTTAGCTTATTACGTCGATATTGAAATGTATCCCCGCAAATCTTGTATATCTCAATTTGGGACGAAGTTTAATCAAATTTGGAAACTTGGTCAATATGTAAGTAATATGCTGATTAAATTGATGTAGCTATTTGGGTTAGATGGGGGCACTTATGTACATATAATTATTACTGTTCAGCATCAGTATAGGAAGGAGCCATATTCAAATGAAATCTTATATTAACCACACAAACTAAACTCTAGCAGCATACATTTTAAGATTATTCTGACGTTCAAAATCCAGTGTTTGTAGGAGGATGAGAATGTAAAATTTAGAAAAATAATGAGACATATATGACTAATTTGTATCATTCTTCCACGTACTATGACAGTGTTTCTTATGTCAACCCTGTGAACTTTGTTGGGCATGCTTCACGAACCTTTGTTAGATCTCCTCTAGTGCATCATAACTAAGATAATAATTAAGATAATATTGTTAAGATTATTCTTCGTATTTAAGATATTGATATTGCTTGTTTTGAAAATTGTTAACTCTATTATGGTTGTTTTTAAAAGTCTAGAGCTAAGAGCAACTTAAAACCTCGTTTCCAATTTCACATTTAGAAACAATATTATTAAAATCATTTACTGCATTTAAATTATTGTTTACTTTAAAATTTGGTGACGGGTTACAATCGTATTTTTAAAATGTCTCAAATCATTAAAGAATAAATATGTATATATATATATATTGCATAGTCTTGAGCAATGTGTGTGACTGATGGACATACGAGAGCGAGAGCAAGAACTATATTGAGGTTAATTTATGCCAAAAGTTTATCCTTGTGGATAAACTATTAAGTTTGATTTTGTTAGTATTGGACAAATTCTTCCTCCACCTTGATAGTTCTTTGCTCTTCTATAAATCTTTTAATTCTAAAACTACTATTATGCAAAAGATGCATGATTTTTTTTTTTCATTTTTGAATTATATAATTTGTAACCCTAAACTCTAGAATTTTGAAAAGTATTTTATGAGTTTGAAAATACATTCCGAACCTGAAAAATGCATTTTGAATTTTAAAATCAGAATATATTTGTATTCCAAATTTTAGAGTTTAGAATTTTAGAATCCAAAAGAAGGAGAAGAGGAGTGTTAATGAAGAATATGAAGAAAATGGTAAAATTGTCATTTCATGTTTTCTATGGAGGTGCAAGAAGAAAACATGGAGGTACAATAAATCTCTACCAATTTAGTGTTTTTGTCATGTATAATTTTTTATTGAAAAAGTAAAGTTAAATAAAGTAGTAATCTGAATCTATCGCTCACGATTAATACCTAAATTACCTACAATTCTTGTTTTATAAGGACTATCGCTCACGACTAATACCTAAATTACCTACAACTCTTGTTTTATAAGGACTATAATGATGACTTTAGGTGGTGGTTAGAATGATAATAAGGACACGATGGTGACTTGAATGTATTTTAGGTATCCATTTTTTTAGTGAGTTGTATTAAGGTGTGCATGAATGTGCAATATCACATACATATAAACTTTTGTTATTATATCTAAAGAAGAAAGGATATTTGAAACTTTAAGCGAGAGTGATGGATGACATTAATGCTTTATTTGAATCTACTTATGTATTGTTGAAGAGGATACACAAGTGGAGAAAGACCCAACATCGTTCATGTTTGGATTGCATGAACTAAATGGAAATGCATGAAAAGCAAGGCGAGGGGGAGGGAATGAGTGTCCCCTTTTATATGTGAAGAAAAACATGGAATTGTAAGTGGGGGTTGGTAAGTTTACCACTTTACCCTTGCATGAAATGTGATTCATGTATGTTTTGGATACGTGATTGAGAGGAATTCTTTGAATCCCTACCATGTTGAAGCATTGACGAAGACATTGTGCACGGGTTGAAGAAGAAAAGATAATTGGTTATGGTTTTGCTCATAATTGATTATGTCTTACTGCTTGGCAACAACGGACATGGTAATCTATTCCAATTAAAAGCAAAGTCAACTATACATTGTCTATCTAAGACAAATTGTGGACCTTTGGAATTATACAGATTTAAACAAACTATGGACCTTTTTTACATTTGAAAAGAAAAAAAAAATCTTCATTCCATATTTATAATAATTAAAAAACAAAGTTGTAATGATGTTGCATGCTTCTTTCACTTCTTAATGGACGTACACATACATTGCAACAAGTCAAACCAAAGTAGTTGGCTAAAAGAGTGGAAGTCGCCTCACCTATATACATGGCCTACTTGTAAATAAAGTTTACAAATAATTAATGAATGTTACTGTACTTTAAAGTACTGAATTAAAGAACTTCATACACTGGTAAGATAAACTTATGTCTTGGAGTGTAAGTAGGTCAAGTCCTTACTCCATGGAAAAATGAATGAAATTTGTGCGCGTGTTGCATGACCAGTGTAATCCAGCCTTTGGGGGAAGGGGATGACTCTCTAAAATTTCAAATAAAGATGTGAGTGAAGAGGGAAGACATGATACTTCAATTTCAATAAGAGGTGAGCAGTCTTATCTCCCTTTTCTTTAAGTTGTATGTGTTGAGAATGAAATTGTTGTATTTTAGGTTTAGAAGGTGAAGTCTTGAAGAAAAGTGTAAGTGGAGAAGGTTCAAAAGGGAAACTGGTAGAAGTGGACCACTTGCTCCTATCTTGAAGAACAAAACAATTTTTCTAGGTTAGTTGAGTGTGTTGTTTCCTAATGCAGATGCATGATAATTTTTGTCAAGTTTGTGCTATTTTCTAAGTTGAATGATTTGGTTTGTCAAATAAGGTTGCAAGTTTTAGTGTGAAAGACTTATTTTAAGGGTTGACTTACAAAGTTTGGGACAACCCTATTTGCATTTCGGCTTACAATACATTTCACATCCATGTATGTAAACCTAATCTTCTCTTACTTACTTGTGATTTTTTCCCACATTCTTAAAGTTGAAATCATTTGTATACAATGCTATATGTACATTTAACCAATGAGATATATACACAATATTTTTAGCGATAAATTCATTTAAGCTAATTCATGCTTCCTTTCTCACTATCACTGGAAGAGCCAAATGAATTATCGATGTGTAGATTCATCCACATAACCAGTTATGATATCATAATCAATTATGTGCCTAATCATAATTGATTATGAAAGGAACCATAATTGGTTATGGGGTCGAGGCATTGTGTGAAAATAAATTCAATCATGCATGTACGATTCCCTGTTTACAAGCAATTGAGATTAAATATTTTCATTTCTAATTATTAAATAATGAATTAATTTGTTTAGACAAATTTAATTTCGTTGATTTTTTTTTTCAAGTTAAATATCATGCAAGTTGATAACCCAACCTCTCCTCCACCAAATCTACCTCATTTCCCTCATTTGTTAGATCACGGACGATATTTTTCAAATGAAAAACATATTACGCTGATTATGAGATTAGAGCCCTTGTGTAACTAAAGGTAATTGATTTTTTTGTTCTTCGTTATGGATGGTTTTACATTTCCTAAAATTCTGTCTTTTCAGTCATGGGATAGATTTGTGTCATGAAAATGTCAATACTACAATTATCTCATAAAGGTCTTTTACACAAATTTGAAACACCTCGACACTGACAATTTAGTCACGTAAATATTGAAGAATAAGATCGAGTCATTTCAGATGATTGAATTAATGTTGCAAACTTGAAATAGGAGGGTCACAAGTTTGACCTAACCACCATCCTATATGACCTAAACTACGACAAGGATAATGTTTTTGGATGAAATGTTACTATCGCAACTTTGCGGTTGTCCATGCAAGAATGCTAAAAGTTTAATTGTTGATGATAATTATTACATTACATATATATCTACATTCTCAATCCATGCGACAATAAGTACACACAACTAGTACATGATTATGTCTTCATGATGTGGGCCATGAAACATAACATTGTCATTAATTGGTCATATTGTATCATTCGCCATATGTAGAAATGTAAGTCAAATGGCATGCATCTACCTTACGCTCTTCTGATAACTCGTATACTCTTGCATGTAGGCTTTAATTTAAGGTTGGAGGCTAACTCAAAATTACTCTTTTAAAAATTGAATGTGGTCAACATAAATGGTGTATGAGAGCATGACACTAGTAACCATGGTCTAAAAAGAAGAAAACCTAGAAAGTGGAGATGAAGATTTTGAGGTCGAAGAACATCATGATCAATTTTCCCAATATGGTAACATGTTAAATCAAATATGGGGAAGTATTAAGGGATTACAACAAGGTATGCAGAGACTGCAATTAGGTTTGAATATCCTTTCCCATAACCTTTTCCATGATGTCGATCATGTCCATCACAAGAATAATGTTTTGAAGACAAAATGCATAAACTTACGTTTGTTAAAGTACTTTATACTTTTAGTTTTCTTTTATTTTTATGTTTATACTCCAACTTAATTATTTTCTGACAATTATGAAATTTAATACATGTCTATTATAACTATTCACAATTTTTTTTCATTAACATATACATAATTTTAGTTACCAAAATTATTCTCTTTACGTCATAATATTGTTTCAACACACACCTGAAAGGTTGAGTGAAAGGTAAAAAATAAGTAAATAATATTAAATTAACTACTGCAACAAATCTCACAAAATAGGTCCAAATGTGCATATGTGTGTTTAATAAATATTGGCAGTTTCTTCCTGCACCCCTACATTTTTCTTCCTGCACCCCACAATGTTATGCAGAGACCAAACTGTCCCTATTATTTTTTAAAACCCTAAAATGCACTTGAACCGTATTTATTTTTTTTGCATTCTGGATTATGGAATCCGATAAAAATTCGGATTGGCACTTCTGGTAAAATTTCGGATCCACCAATCCGTAGTTCAAAATATGCATTTCATATTTAAAAATCCATCATTCAAAAAAGACATTCCAGATCCACTAATCTGTAACAGAAATATGCATTTCATATTTAAAAATCCATCATTCAAAAAAGACATTCCAGATCCACTAATCTGTAACAGAAATATGCATTTCAGGTTCAGAAATCCATAATTAAAAAAAAAGCATTCTGGATCCACCAATCCGTAACAGAATTAGACTTCTGGATTCAACAAATCGGAAATCAATAATTTATGCAAAATTTGCTTTCGAAACACCCCCTCATCCGAAAAAAAATGATTCAGTTCCAAATTGATGAATCCGTAGCACACTCCCAGATCCTAATTTCCGGTAACCACGGTGCCCTTTTTCAAATAAAAGGTCAAGGCCAGTTTCAGGATTTAAAAAATTGTGGGGGTGCAGGAAGAAAAACGTAGGGGTGGAGGAAGAAGAAGCCATAAATATTAGGTACAAAAAGGAAAAGTCCAAACAGGTTCTGAGCCCAATAAGAGAGCATTATAAATAGATGATCAACCCAAGAGGTAATTAGAGTGAATTTATCTGATAATTAATTAATATCAATTATGACTTTGGCATCGGAGCACCTTGCAGGTGTACACACCCTCCGTGAGAGGAGACCGAGATCGAGAACCGAGATCCCGTCGACCTAGCCCAGAAGAAGCAAGAGTTCTCAAGTCATATCCAAGCCCAAACCCAAAATAGAAGAATATCAAACCTAAAGTCGAAAGTCTAGATTGAGAACTCACAACAAGAAGAAAGACAAAGAAGTCAATCAATCAAAGAAGAAGAAATTTGCTTTTAGACACGAACATATATATATATATTCATATTTATTTTTTAAAAAAAATATATTAATCTTAACAAATTCAAGAGAAAAACACTTTAACAAAGTAATAAATTATAAATTAATTTTTATTTATTTCCAATCACATCAATTATATTAATTAAAAACTTTTCATTTATTTTTATTCTCTTTTTAAGTCACTTTCCTAACATCTATACAACTTCTGATATTTTTGTTTGAGACTCATTGAGATCTGAGGCATCCGTTCTTTCATTTGGCATATTTTCCAAGCACAACTTATTACAAGGTTTATATATCTTGACGATGTCAAAGACACCAAAAGTGAGATTACAATGATGTAATCAGACACATTATATGACTCATCCTCCAAATTTATTTTCAATAGTTTGTCCAATCAAGTGTCCGAACCATGCCACTGGCTGCTTTCTATTGTTTCTTTCTATTCAACTTTCATATCTACTTTGTTCTTACAACAATACAAACACAAGCAAATTGTTTTTTTTTCTTCGTTTTATTTTGGGGCTAGATTATTGCAAAACTGCTTGATTGGAAAACACAAACCAAATAGCATATGATTTCTAATCTATTTTGGCCCTATGAATAATTGGGCGCCGCAGTTTATAAATAAGCTTGAATCCTATTTTTGGATTTTGACTTGGCTCCTTTATGGTGGGATATGGAAGTATCGTCCATTCAGATAAGATTAGGGGTGGGGCCGGTCGTGCGGATCGGTCCGTGGCTCGCTGAAAAATCGTAGGACGTGTTTCTTTATTTCAATCCGCTTAGATCTGTTTCGTATAATCTGCATAATTTTAAAATGTAGAATTTTTTTTTTCAACTCCGTATTTTTCTCATGTAGTCTCATATTTTCCTTTTTGAAAATTTTAATAACATTTTACTACGCATGTCTCGTGAAAATAATATTATGAATGAAAATAATATTATGAGAGAATTTACCTAATCCATCTAAATAATAAAAATTTAAATTTTTTATTTAAAAAAATATTTTTTATGCGAGCTGGTCCGCAGACCAACCCTTATGCGGAGTAGGTTACAAAAATCAGCCTACAGATTCTATGCAATACGGGTCAATTCAACCCGTTTTTTGCGAACCAAATGCGGGACAGACCTATATAGAGCCCTAGAGCCGACCAGGCTCCATTGACACCCCTTATTAGACGTTGCTCATCCCTATTAGTTTCAATTTGTTATTGTTAAATAATACCAATCATGTGCCATTTTGGCATATACTCCCCCCAAGCATCAAAACTTGGATATTCTCTTCCAAACACAAAGGATATACCAATGTGCACAAATTTTGGTCACTTCTCCATTATTGGACAAAAGTTAAATCACAATAACTCTTTCCAGAGCCTGGTTACAAACATACAAACTTTTAACCTTTCATTTTTAAACTTTGTGCTAACTTCATTTCCTAGCCAAAGATATTCCAATATAATTTTCACACCCTACCATTATTTAATACTTAAAAATTTCAATTTCTGAGTATATCAGTCCAATTCTTAAAAATAGAAAGAGTGTGTCCATGTGAAAATATAATTTTTTTGAAAGATTGTTTTTCACTGTTAAATTATCAAAAGTAACATTTTTCAATTTCTATTAAAAGTGCAACATCAATTTGATTTTTCTTTTTTCGATTGCAACATCTGAGTTTGTTGCTTACGCCGTCTTGTATGGTTTCCATACTTCTTTCTTACTCCATGAAACTCAAGGGTGTTGTTAGATAAGCTTTTATATAAATAGTTACTGTGAGAAAAATGAAATGAATTTCACTGTAAATTAATTCGAATTTATAAAATAAATTTATTTAAATTTCTTTCTATCTGAAGATTCAGCAATTAATTTAACAAACCTATGAATTAGTTTCCATAAATTAATATAGTAAGAAATATTTCTGAGTTACCCATACTGAAAGCGAAGAAATGGGAAACCTCTGACAGAGTATATAATAAAACCCGAACACCGTTGTCTTTGCTTCATTAAATAAATTCCTAGATAAAGTACCGTGTTTTGAACTTAACTCAACCTGTGAAGTAGGTGTCTCCGACGTTCCCATGTCGTCTGAGCCGCTGATTCCGCCGTCGGAAGCATTGTCAACTTCTCACTCCTTCAGGCGATGCGGCGAAACGGTGTGGATTTTCGACGAGTTGCCGAAGGCCACCGTCGTTTCCGTGTCGAGGCCTGATACGGGAGACATTAGCTCAATCCTCCTTTCTTATACCATTCAGTTGCAGTACAAACAGGCACACACTCGCATACTTGTTTGCTTCTTTCTAGTTTTCATCTCACTTTTTATGTACAGACGATTCTGATTTGTCGATTTCTTTTTACAGTTTTTAAGCTTGTGGTCCAAGTTATTGGCCATCATGCCACTTGTGATCTCGTGAATATTATTGTTTTTCAGCTGTCCAATGTTATTTAGCGAATTTGAGCCGGAAAGGCGAATGAACTTCTCTGGTTTTGTTTTGCCAGATGATCTTCAATTCGGTGGTTTCAATTTCTATTGCCGTTTTCTGAATCCAATTGGATAGATGCATCCATTTTAATTACTCTTAGTAGTACCATGCCTACAATTGGAAGTTGTTAAGAATCTGAAGAGAACTGTAATAGCAAATTATTCTTTGTTAATTACTTTGCTTATTCAAATATGAGTTTACTAGGCATTTTAAGGAAGCTATAACAGATGCTAATGAATTTACTGTATATATGGTGATTTGTGGTTGGAAGACATTGTAAAATATTTTTATATAGTGTTATTTATTCCTTTAAGTATTTTGCACAATTCCTTTAGTAGTAAATTATTATTTATTTATGGTTACCATTTATGACTCGGTCTGAACTTTAGCCTAACTTAACCTTACAAAACCGGCTTATAAGGTGAGATTTGCATAACTTATTATGAAATGTTCTTATCTCTAGTTAATTTTATTTCTTAAAATGGTATCAGAGTCATTTATAGTCTATCCTAGCGTGGGTTGTTGGACTTATCAGGCCACCCGACCGCTATCGGATCACCCATAAATATATAGTCTCACAAACGAGTTGTCAGGTTTCAGTGTGAGGGGTATATTGGAGATCTCATATCGACTAGAGACATGGATATTTTTTGTAGTATATAAATGCATTCAAACCTTACCTTATAAGACGGTTTTGTAAGGTTAAGTTAGGTTTAGAGTACATTTCTTAATATATAGCGATCAATCTTCATGTGTTTACATGTCTACATCTTGCGAATCTCAATTGTTCATAAATTATACGAATATCAGTTATTTGAATTATGATGTGAAGTGGTGCAGTTCCAATCCAACATCCCAACTATAATGTCTAGGTAATGGCTACATTTGTATTTCACAGTTTAACTGGCGTCTAGTGAAGAAGGCATCTCAACTTCTTTATTTACAGTTCTGTCTGCGGAAACGTGCAATAATTGAAGATTTTCATGACAGGCAAGAGCAGGTTTGCGCTTTATTTTTGCTCCGTTGTTTCTTTCATTTAATCTTTTGGTCCTCCTTAATCTCACACATCCACATTTACGTTCTAAAACCTGATTCTTTGTATGTTATTACTTTTTTATTATGCGATAATACATATTACCCATAGTTTAGTTTTTGCTTGGCCTTCAAGTCTACTTAATGGCATCATTAAAGTCATTGCATTTGAAATATTGTTCTGTTTAGTCTTCAGTAGCTTTGTCATTGTCTTACGGAGCTATCCAACATCAAAGAAGACAATATTTTAGATGTTGTGATTCTAATTATACTAATGAACTTGAACTTGTGGTGTTTCCTTCATTATATTTGATATACATGATTCAGCCTAATTTCTATCGTAATACAACTCGTGAAGTTGAAAGAATGGCTTCAAAACTTGGGGATAGTGGATCATACGGTAATAGAGCAAGAAGATGAAGAGCTTGATGATGGAGCTGTTCCTTTACTTCATGAAGACAGTGTTAAAAACAGGTATTTTAATTTGCCAAATGCTAACCAATACCCTGAAGGTTATGGTTCAAGTAATTAATAATGGATGGTTTTTTTATTTGGGAACTTAAAAGTGTGTTTCTCTACTATTTTCATTGCACTCCCGTACTCATTAATTTTGTCTTTTTTTGTAAAGATATGTTCCATCCGTTGCTGCTCTACCAATAATTCGTCCATCACTAGGAGGGCAGCAGTCAATTGCGGATAAAGCCAAAGTCGCAATGCAGGGTTATTTGAATCATTTTTTAGGAAACTTGGATATTGTGAATTCTCAAGAGGTAACAAATGAAACTTCAAAGTTGACAATTGTTGGATTTGTTTAGATAATGCTTAGCAGACCTTCTGATTAGGTTATATGTATGTATGTATCAATTTTTTGTTATCTCCTCTTGTTTTCAATACCTGTGCCTACTTTTATAGAATTTATGAGCCTTAAATCCGTTTTTCCTTCAGTATGTTCTACACTTCTATGTATAACTAGGGAACTTTATGCTCCATTACCATGTATCTTAATGTGACTTCTCCATAGCTAAAATTATCTTTTGTAACATACGGTTTTGGATTATAGGTCTGCAAGTTTTTGGAAGTCTCCAAGCTATCCTTTTTACAGGAGTATGGTCCAAAACTGAAAGAGGGATATGTAATGGTGAAGCATTTCTCAAATATCTCACGGGATTTGGATGTATCATGTTTCCCATGCAATTGGTTTCGTTGTTGTAATAACAGCTGGAAGAAGGTTTGGTTCTGAAGTTTATTTTTGGTGATACTAGCTAATTTAGTTTTTATGGTTGCATACTATTCGGAAGTAAAGTGCAGGTACAGTTGTGGACTGAAATAATCTAACCTATCAACTGGAGCTTTGGATTTAATACTTTATCTTATGTTTTAGCACTAACTACAAAACTTTTCAGTGATCTTTGGATATAAATTTTTCATGCCTTCCTCTCTAAAGTACTTGTCTTCTTATTTTCAATCGTCTTAGTGGAATATAACATTACATTTTCATGTGACATAGTTAATTCCAACCTCTATGAATATCTGTGGTCACATCTTTTGTGTTACTAAGATTCATGGCGGAATGCTCCAATGCTAGCTAGGCATATCCTTTTCCATACCAGAAACATAAATGATGTAAATTGGGTTGGTAGTTTCCGATTTTAGGATTTTGTTTTGATATTATTTTGCTAGAGGATTTCATCCTGTTAGGTGGGGTTTTCATTTTCTTGCTTGTGGATTCTATCTTATTAGGCCTGTAGATCTTTAGTGTACATGTTTGAAGCTGTTTGATTAATTTAGGCTGTTGAGTTTTTCTTATACAGAGAGAATCTGATTTTTTAGTCAACTTAGAGGAGTATTTAGGTTTATCAGAGAAGAAGTATCCTGCCAATAGGTGTACTCTTGGGTTTTTCTGCATCAATAAACTGTCTGTGTAATGGGGACAAAAGTGAGGGATATGGCCAACAGAAAAATTGAATTTTACTGTCATTATATCATGCTTATACATTTAATAGTAACACTTGGACATCATTGGCTTTAAATTTCCATTACATGTAATGTTTCAAGTCTTGATTCTATATGGTGCTCGTGACTTATGAAGTTTTTTTATTTTATTCTTTGGGGTGCTCTGTGACCTATCAAATATATTAACATTGATGGATAGTAATTTTACATGTTTTAACACAATGTTAAATTAGGGACAAATTTAAAATATATAATACCTTTCTTATTGAAATGTCTCTTTATGGTTATATATGGTCTCCTACAACTATTTTTCTTTTTCATTTAATCTTAATTTTAATCTAGAAATTGTTGTCTGCACACAGGTATGGGCTGTTTTGAAACCTGGGTTTTTGGCCCTCCTGGATGATCCCTTCAACAACAAACCACTGGATATAATTATTTTTGATATCCTCCCTTCCTCTGATGGAGCTGGAGGGACCAAAACATATTTAGCTAATCCTATAAAAGAACGCAATCCTTTGCGTTATTCATTCAAGGTAGTAAAAACTGTCTCTTAGGGAGTCTTTTTTACCTTCAAGATTAGAAATGTTTTTGTCTCTTATGGGCTGTATCTGTTCTTCGCTGTTACAGTCAGTCAAAGCAACTAAATTGACCTGACGAAACAAAATTCCAACTAAGCAACTCTTTCTAGATTTCCTGTTAACTAATATGATAAATGTCATGAACAGAGAAGATCAAACACGTAAACGTCTATAGACATACAATGTTCTCAGCTTCTTCCCTTTTCCTTTTCTCGTTATCAGTTAGAAATCTTGGTCATCAAATTTTAATACAGTGAAATCTATTTCCTTTTGGTCTTAGAGAGGAGTTTAGTCCATGAACAACCAATTTATTGGAGAAAACTAGTGATAACAGCCTCATGTTTTGCTCCCAAAATTTTATTAGAAATTGTTTGAAATTATTAATAGGTTACTAGTGGAAATAGGAGCATATTGTTGAGAACTACCACTAGTGCTAAAGTAAAAGCTTGGGTTGCTGCAATAAACGAAGCTAGTCTAAGACCTCTTGAAGGTTGGTGTTGTCCTCATCGCTTTGGTTCCTTTGCTCCCATAAGAGGTTTGACTGAAGATGGGAGCCAAGCCCAATGGTTTGTTGATGGACAGGCAGCATTTGAAGCTATTGCTACATCAATTCAAGATGCAAAGTCAGAGGTACATGTTTCCATTGTTAACCAAGAGTATATATATAAGTTGTTTTGGCTTCCTAATTCAATTATAATTATAAGAGAATAAAATTGACGGCAGATCTTCATTACGGGCTGGTGGCTATGTCCAGAGCTATATCTGAGGCGGCCTTTTGATAGTTTTTCTACCTCTCGGTTAGATTCCTTACTAGAAGAAAAGGCTAAGCAAGGGGTTCAGGTACACATTATATTCTCATCAATATAGTCCACTTTGTTTGCATTTGTCAAACTCTGGAGGTTGAATTTTTTATAAGATTGAATTGTAACAGAGAATTATGCTCATGCCTTTAAATGATTCCCTAGATCTATGTGCTTCTCTACAAGGAGGTTTCTCTAGCTTTGAAAATCAACAGCTTGTACAGCATGAGAAGACTGCTCAAAATTCATGAGAATGTGAAGGTATTGCGCTATCCGGATCATTTTGCTGCTCGTGTGTATTTATGGTATGTACTGTTATTTAACTAATGAAGTTTGAATAACATCTTAGTATATATTTAGGTGGACCTTTTTGGGGTATATATGATGAATAAGCTTGGTTTCTTACAGGTCGCACCATGAAAAACTTGTAATTATTGATTACAAGATTTGCTATATTGGAGGTTTAGATTTATGCTTTGGTCGATATGACACACCTGAACATAAAGTGGGTGACTGCCCTTCTGTAATATGGCCTGGAAAGGACTATTACAACCCAAGGTATTTCTTTTCCAATTTTGATTATTTAAAAAAATGTGGAGAATTTTTGTGAAGCAGTGTTTGTATATGTTACAAGAAGAAAAGGTCCAAGTTCCTTAACACTGTAGGGTCCAGTTTAATGCATTTAGACATGTTTGAGCCTTCACTGTTGCTGATGAGTGATGACATCAAATTTTGGTTGGTGCTATACTAAGTTTCTAGTATTATTGTTGTATAATTTTCTGTAATTTTTGTTCGTTGATAGGGAATCTGAGCCAAATTCATGGGAAGACACCATGAGAGATGAATTGAATCGCAAGAAATATCCCCGAATGCCATGGCATGATGTCCATTGTGCTCTTTGGGGACCTCCCTGTCGGGACATTGCTCGTCATTTTATTCAACGTTGGAACCATGCTAAGGTATACAAAATGATGTTATTTCTTCTTAAATATTTTTTTTATTATTGTCTCCGCCCTATCTTACATGGTGAATCTTATCATAGAGAACCAAAGCTCCAAATGAACATGCAATTCCTCTACTTATACCTCACCATAACATGGTCATTCCTCATTACATGGGAAGAAGCAGAGAGATAGACATTGAAGAAAAGAAAGATGAAGAGAAGAGGAAAGAAATTGTCAGGCAAGATTCATTTTCTTCAGAGTCTCCAATGCAAGATATACCACTACTTTTACCGCAAGAATCTGATGGAATTCTTACTTCAAATGGAGATCGTACAAATTTTAGTGAAATTTCTCCATTGACGGAGGACGAAACTCTAGTTTCAGACACCCAGACGAAAAGTTTTCAAGATGAAGTTGTTCCTTTACACTTGGGAGCACAATCTTTTGTCGATGTTCTAGAGGATTGGTGGGAAGCACCAGAAGGCACCAATGATGACACTACTTTGGAGTATGGACAGGTTGGTCCACGCACCACCTGTCAGTGCCAGGTTAGTTATGATGCTTAGTTTCTCTTTCTTTGAACAATCTACTAGGACTGGTACAGTATGAATCTAGTAATTATTAGTAGCAAATTGTACCAATATAAGATCATAAATATCACATTATTCTACTTCTGAAGTTGCTGAAAATTCTCTATAAAAGGGAAAAAAGTTTACAACGGTGTGAAGCATACTTATTTTGTGGACGATCTGTCACATGCAATTGCAAGTCTAAATATTTTATAAAAAATCGAATGCTTAATACTAGGGTGTATAAAATAAATTTTGCTCCTACAATAATTCTGGGAAGAATTGATTTGGTGTTTCTGTTTGTATTTGCAATATGATTATATTTACTTGTAAACAAAAAATTGTCCATATTAACAGAATCTACCATTAGATATTGGTTATTAGTTTGGGAACTATCAATTTATGTCAATATAACTTTATATAATGATTTATCTGCCACAATCTTGGATGATGGATATGAAATCCACAGGTAATCAGAAGTGTCAGCCAGTGGTCTGCTGGAACAAGTCAGCCTGAAGAAAGCATTCACACTTCATATTGTTCCCTAATTGAAAAAGCAAAACATTTTATCTACATTGAGGTAAATTAATTGTGAGGAAATGTACTTTCCTTGATCTTCCTTCAATGTTGATAACTACCTCAAGTTTAGTATTGCAACTAATTAACACTGCTATTTTTATACACTTTTCCTTTGAGTATCTAATAATATTTGGCCTTTGGGGTTTTTATATGTTAAATACATTAGCCTGTCAGTATTAGGTCTGTGATAAGTGTTAAGTTCTGCTTTGATTGGTTTCTTACAGTGCACCCATTTCCCCCTTTTTGTCTTTCTCATTTTGTTTCCATTCAGAACCAATTTTTCATATCAGGTCTATCAGGGGATGACATAATACAGAACCGTATTTTGGAAGCTCTATATAGGCGTATTTTGCAAGCCCACAAAGAACAGAAAGATTTTAGAGTTATTGTAGTGATTCCCCTCTTACCTGGCTTCCAGGTAAATGTTACTTGCCTTTTTTTATAACATAAATCCTCTTTGGTGTAGTCTTTAATCGTTTTCTGTTGTGAACTATTAACAGGGTGGTCTAGATGATGGTGGTGCTGCTACTGTGAGAGCCTTAACACATTGGCAGTATAGAACGATTTCTAGAGAAAAGCACTCGATATTATACAATCTTGAAACTATACTTGGTCCTAAGACTCATGATTATATTTCATTCTATGGTTTACGATCTCATGGTAGACTCTATGAAAATGGTCCTGTGGCTACTAGTCAGGTATAATATATATTGAAACATCTTTTTGATTTTGCTAAAAGTTTACAATGGTCTCATCAAATATTTTGCTCTGGGCCGTGGAGTTCTTTAAAAAATGCAGTTTGGATGTCCTAGATGTCGTACACAACTTTTAGCTTTTATAATGATTTAACAACACCTATTTTTCTTGTTTGATGCATATTTCCGATATCTGTACAGGTGTATGTGCACAGTAAATTGATGATAATTGATGATCGTGTAGCTTTTATTGGATCATCCAATATAAATGACCGCAGTTTGCTTGGTTTAAGAGACTCTGAGGTGCACTTGATATCTGCTTGTCTCTTTAATCAGCTATTTCTTATAGCACGTGTAATTGTAATCATTTTCATCAACCAGATTGGAGTGCTTATCGAAGATAAAGAATATGTTGAGTCTTTGATGAATGGAAAGCCATGGAAGGCTGGAAAATTTTCCTATAGCCTCCGCTGCTCCCTATGGTCTGAGCACCTTGGTCTTCATACCGGAGAGGTTAGTCAAAATGATAAAATTTTGGTTTTTATGCTATATCTCAGCAACACAAGCTCTGCCAGGCATTCTGTCTGTTATTGATAAATGGGAAGAATAAACAAGTTTGGAACAATTAGACACCTTGTTTTTTATTGTTATTTTGATGAACAATTATAAACGTTCTCGGCACAACTACTAAAATCTAATCTAACATCTCGTACACTTGTGTAAAACTATGAGATGATGAAGTTTCATTAGCAGTTTCATCGCATTCATGCTTGCATGTTCCTATTGTTAATCATAGAGAGAAAAGCATCACTCGCTTACACCCTGGTCACTGATCTCAACAAATTGGCTTACCCAACCATGTGCTACACACTTGTAGTTGACCTCATTAGGACCAAGAATTGGCAAATAGCTCAACCTTATTTACTTCTTGTTTTTCTTACAGTTTATCTAGTTTTCTCAACTATAATTTCCATGAGCAATCATACTGACTATATAACCATCATTTTCCTCTTTGTCTGTTATGACAATAGATATTTTTCATCTGTTTACGTTACTTGATAAAGCCCTCTTAACAATATTCTCTTTCTCATAACAGATCAGTAAAATAAGTGATCCGGTGGTAGATACAACCTACAAGGACTTGTGGTCAGCAACTGCAAAGGTTAGATTTTGTCTGATTGGTTTGTGTATTTCCGATTTTCGATAGATTAAGGGGGAGCATTATTTATCAACAACATCGTAGCCAATCAAGATCTTAAAAATTTAATTTCCTTTAAGCACCTATATTTTAATAACTGAGCTCATCTTTTTCCTTGACAAACATTATTCTTCAACAAACATGGTACAGTCACATTGACTTTGTTTTTGGATGAGCACACGTTATTTGAGTTTCTGCTCCGATGATAATGTAAACTTCTACACGTTTGACAGGAAAATGCTAGTATATACCATGAGGTCTTTGGTTGCATTCCAAACGATCAAATACACTCAAGGTGTGTGGACTTTTGCCCGTTTTCTTCTAGGGTCTCTGATTATCCCGTTTTTGCTATTAGTTTATCCTTTCTTATTATGTAATAGACTTTACAATAATATGCAGAGCTGCACTTCGGCAAAGCATGGTTCAGTTGAAAGAAAAACTTGGTCATACCACCATAGATATGGGAATAGCTCCTGATAAGTTGGTCTGTCAAGAGAATGGAGAAATCAAAACAATAGACCCGATAGATAGGTTGAAGTCTGTGAAGGGACACCTTGTTTCCTTTCCTTTGGAGTTCATGCGTGAGGAAGATCTAAGACCAGCTGTTATAGAGAGCGAGTTTTATGTTGCTCCTCAAGTGTATCATTAAGTATATGGTAGTTTGGAGACTCAAAAAGGGGAGATCTCATGTAAAAAAGAGAACTCGCAATTGCTTTGAGGGTTCTGTTTAGAAGGAAATGAGGAAGATAGGCTTGGAGTGAAAGGAGTTAAGATTGAACACAATGGAAAAGAAAGCTGAAGGAGAAAGGACACAATGTTGTTATGTATTAGCTATGGCTATCAATCACAGTTTAGAAAGGGAAGGGGGTTATGCAGAATCCTTCTTGCTTACAGAAAATACGTGTGGCAGTAAATGTGGAAATATGAGAAAATCGTTGCAGATAACGCAGTTTAGAATTAAATGGCAGCACATCATCTCGCCAGAAGAATTGCTGGCAATATGCCATGCAACCTTCATATGTTGTACAGCACTGATTCTTTTTTTTCTTTTTTTTTTACGGGATACAGCACTGATTCATTCATTGTGAAGGAAATTATATGTATATTCTTCTTCGATTGACCTGGGAATTGTTCATGTAAGATGATTCTTTACATTAATAAGCATTGCAAGTTGAAGTTATTGATTTGATTAAGTGCGTGTTCATTTTAGATTATTCTCAGTAAAATAATTGTGTTATTAGAAAAAAAAAAAAAACATAGCACAAGAATCAAAGATGGAAATGCATATAGTAAGGTATAAATATGATTCAGCTACCCTTTTAACAAACACTTTTAGAAAACAAAAAATGTAACTACATTTTTCGTAAGTTGAAGTTAAGGATGAATTAATTTGTAAAAAGGTTTTTCAAATTTTCATTTTCAATTTATATATAAATTAATTTTAGTTCATAGAAAAATTCATTTTTTTCCTTAGAAGTACTTTTAGAAAAGTTTATCGAAAAATATCTTATAGGAAAAAAAATATTAAAACCACGAAATTAATTAGACATGACATTTCATTTCAATAAATATTCACTATTTCAATTAAAATAGCAAGTTTTTAGACTATCTTAAAATATCTTCTGCAGTGTGTGTTAGTGTTACTCTATAAACTTATTTCTCTTATTCAATAGACCCTCACTTTTAAAATTAAATAAAAAAAAATTATATTGATACTCACGTTGAGAAAGCATTAAAAATATCAAGTCAAAAAATACCTGTGTTGACATTACAAAAATAAATTAGGAAACTCGTATCATACGAATTAAGCACGATCGTTTACTTTTTCTAGTATCAGTTGAACAGTTTGTAAAATTATTAAAATACGTTTATAAAAGCTGACATGACTGAAAAAAAAATTGTAAACAAAAGTCCAACATACTATACTAGTTAAATAAAATTAATTAATTAGACAAGGCACTTCACAAAAAGTAGGAAAACACGCTGTTTAAAGGATAAATTTAAATATATTTTTAATATATATTTAAGATTACTTACTTTTCTTTTTTATCCGTGTAAAATTATTTATTTATTTATTTCACCCTAAAATGGAAAATTACTATTTTTCTTTTATTTTTACCCTATTAGAAATTGTAATATTTCTTCAACTCTTCCTATAAATGTTTTGTAAGGTTTTATAAAAACTTTAAGAAAATTAATTTCTTAAAATTTTTTTAGAAAATCCATTAGAAAAGTTTTATTAAATATGAAAATTTATAATAGTATTAATTAGTATAATCATAATACGTTCTGATATATATTAAATGTTATTTATCTATTTTAAAATGAATATTAATGATTAAAAATAGTTATTTTAAATTTTAGAGAAATGAAAAAAAATAAATTATAACAACTAATTACCACTTTACATATTTGTATAAGTATTAAAGATAATTGTAAAGAATTAGAAAACGGTTTAAGAGTAGAAGTGGTATAATTGAGATGAAATATAAATATTTCATTATTAAACGGTAAAACTTATAAATAAATAAAAAGAGTAAATTATTCAAAATTCATTTAAAAAAAATATTATATTGTACAACTTTTTTTCCTTTACTTTCTCTAATTTTTCTCTAAAAATCCGATAAATTTGTTTATCATTTTGAAGATCGAAGTCTATCATAAAAATCTTGGTGGAGAATAGAACAAGCTTGTCCAATTATTTTCTCCTTTACAATAAGTTTCTCTCTATCACTTTTCTTGGATTGATTTTGAGAAATTTTGCATCAAGGGGATAGCACTTTTTGCATGTGGTGTTTTTAGAGTTAGGATAAGTCTATATTAGTTTAGGATCATATGGGCATGTTCATATCATTGATAAGAACTTTCTATATATAGGTTTAGCCTTTCTGTGAGTTTTGTAGAGTTGAAGTTTGGTTTTGTGTTAGCAAGCTAAACATGTAAGGGAAATTATTTTAGTTCTCTATAGTACCTTAGTATAGACAATATGAATGTGAAGGTGGCGTAGTCACTTTATTTTGAAACCCTTGCAGAAATTTGTGTTGATTGAATTGAGATTGAAATAAGATTTATTTTGTTTTGAATGCTTTGAAATGTTATATGTATCAATTTTGTGTTGAAATACTAAATAGGGACTAGTGGTTCAATTTGGGATTAGTTAGAATCAACTTATTCAAATATATGTAGAAAAAGAATTGAAAAACTAGCTTGAATCATAATGAACCATGAACTTGTCACTACAAGAGATAATGATGGTAGAGTTCCCAAAAGAGCAATGAAAAAAGCAAAAGAGAGACACTATATATGGCTAGTGTGGGCTTAGTGTCCCAATAGAAATGGAAGTTAATCTTTTGGTGGTTATGTATTAGAGACGACATCCAATGGACACAAATTTACAAGGTAATGTTGGTTAAGTTTACATAAAGAAAAATATATTACTTAACTATAGCGTAGGTTTTGAGGACACTAAAATGGATATAAAATTAAATAAATATTAAGAAGTGGATTTTAAGCCTAACTCAACCTCATAAAACTAGCTTATAAGTGGGGTTTTCCCCACTTATATACTATGAAATGTCTTAATCTCTAATCGATGTGTGATCTTTAACACACACCCTCACGTCGAGGCTACCAACTCGTATATGGGACTATATATTATGGATGATCCGATAACGGTCTGATAGTGGGTGATCTGACAAGCCTAACAAAAAAATCACTAAGATAGATAGGCTCGAAATGGCTGTGATACCATATTAAGAAGTGAACTTTAAGTTTAACTTAACCTCATAAACGTAGTGTCGTCGTTAGGGACACTACGTAAGAAAGTAAATGTGAGTAAATTTTTGCCAATGGGGACACTACCTGGAAAATAAATGAGTAAAACTTAAGGAGAGCGAAATGGCCACGAAATTAAGGAGAGTGAAATGGCCACGAAGAAGACATAGGGTTTTTTGGAGGAATTTCGAGATTATGAGTTTGAAAGTGTGAGACATAAATGAGAATTTGAAAGTGTAAGAAAATGAGAATGTGAGACAAAAATGTTTTAATGTTTTATTTTTTTTCTCATTAAATAACTTAGCATGAGCTAAGGTGACAATAAACATCCACGTCATCTTAGTGTCGCCTAAACCTATGCTAAATGTAATAAAATATTAACTTGCATCCACTTTGTCTCCACATTCTCGACGTCGTATCATTCTGCAACTTACTTTTTTATTGCATCTACTACGTGTCCCTATTTTAGTCGCTAACTTATTATTATTATTTTAATAATTTTTAACTTGCATCCACTTTGTGTTTCCATTTTAGACGCTAACTTATTATTATTATTTTAATAATTTTTAGTGTGAGTTAAAGGTCTCCATTGTGGACACAATATTTGACATTTATTTTTGTGTCCAACTTGAGTAGACTTCACTCATACTAGTGGCTTCTTTTTTATAGTTCCCGCTTTTTGTTGGCAGCTAAAATTGATTTTTCTTGTAATGTGTGTTAGGTTATGCAAAAAAAACCCCTAATTTTATACCAGTTCATTGGGTGAAATTCATTTTATTAAAAACTAGAAAGCTTTGGTTGATGGGTAGGTCAAATTTGTTGGAAGAGTTAGATTCGATAGGCAAGCTATTTAATAAAAACTCCTAGTGGATTGGTCGTTGGGCGAGTCAAACTCTCACCAGGAGAAATTCATTTAATTAAAAATCTGAGAGCTTTGATCGTTAAGGAACTCAATTCTCACTAGGCGAGAGGTTTTTTTTTATGAAAAACTCCTAGTGGTATAATCACTAGGCGAGTATTTTGTTTACTAGGTGACTAAAAGTGGTTGGGTGCGCTAAAGCCTTTGGTTGAGTGAGCTAAGTGAGATGGTGTTTTCTAAACTTTGAAGAAACATTTTTTAAATATTTCTAATTGTTAAAATGTATTTATCTTCCATTATATTGTTATATTTGACCAATATATTATATTTGAACATTTTGGTAATGTCATGAGTGATGACTTTTCAATATATTGGCATTTGATTTATGTTCAATGTATATGTATGAAATTCATGATGGAGTGATTGTAATATGATACGTGGTATGATGTAAACATGGTTATTTTCAGTGAGGGAATACTATGTTGAGATGTTTTAGGTTGTGTATTGAATTGGGGATTCTTGAAAGAGGTATCCTAACTCTATAATTTTGAAATCACATAAAGGAAAATTACCAGGTTCTAAGAGTCAAAAGAAGTTTCTATGACGTGGTCTTCGGTGTGAAAAAGAACTAAATCATAGGGATTTATCTTGTCATATGAGAGAGCTTAATTCCTACTGATGTAGTTGTGTTATAGTGACAACATAATAAAGTAGTATAATAAATGCAAATCTCTACGTCTAACTCGACGTCTTCTAAAATAGAGTCAAGTGTTGTTTTATGATGTACGTCAGTAGTATTTTGACATAAATTATGGTTTATTAACTCAAGTGAACTTGTATTCGTTAGTATGTATGATTGAATTGTATATTTACATAATTAAATAAATATATTTGTAAGAAAAAATTTCAAAACTCTCGCTTATCTTTTTTTATTTTATTTAATCAATTGTGATAATCATGTGTTACATAGGAGGAGAGGATATTGGAGAGAAAAATTTGATGGGAAAAACGCACGCGGAAGCAACACATATAATCACGAATCAACTGTAGAAAATAAACAATACAGGATTTAACGTGGTTCGGTCGCCAACTACAACCTACATCCACACGGGCAACTATTAGGTTTTCATTTTGTCATGTTACACCCCAATTACAAGTACAATGATCTCTTTAAATAGAGATAATAAAGGGGACACAATGATTAAGCTCACTCACTAAACATGGTGTCTAGTCAGCTTAACCCAATTAGTCCTGGCTTCATACCCAACAAAATTTCTCAATGAAAATATAAGTAAGGAAGGAGTTAGAAGAATATTTGATGTATAATCTAAAAACATGTTAAAGTATATTGATTTCATGTAAAGAGGGAAGTTAAGTTTATGTTTTTTTTTAAAAAAATAAATGGAGAAATGTAAACATATGTGAGTGTACTTGCATTATAATAAATAATGTTAAGTAATACAAGTGTAACATGTTGCAGTAACGATTTTAAATTCTCTGAGATAAAAAAAATTATAGAAATCAAATTAAAATTTGCTAATTTTTATAAAAAAATATATTTAAAGTCTTAAAAGATATTAATTTTTGTTATTAACGGAAGAGAGAAAGAGATGGAATAAAGTTAACATAGGATCTTTATAGTCATATTATGAAAATTAGTTTTATAATTAAAACAAGGTCGCTATTGAAGTCTGAAATTAATTGTTAAAGAGCTATATACTAATCAATAATTTTAATATACAAATCTTAAGGTAGTCTTAGTTTTTAGGAATTAATTTTATGTCTCGAAATAATTTTTTATTCAATACGTAAAGTTACGTGAATGTAAGTTTAGTGTATTGTTTGAATATTGGGATTCTTAGAAGAAGAAAAAACAAAACAAGTACGAGGGTAAAACTAAGTTGGGTAATGACATTTGCATTGTAATAAAGATTATAAGTTTAAGTTTAAAATTGTAGTTTGGATTATAAAAATAAAAAATTATTTTAATTTTGAAAAGTAATTTTTGTTCTAACAAAATTAAAAAATATATCATTAAAATAAGAGTTATAAAACATTCGCGGAACAAATATCATGAAATTTTATTAAGTTATTTTCAAATAAGATCCGAACTTAAGTTTTATTGTATTAATATAAAAGTCTTTCTCCACTTTAATAATATTTTTTTTAAGATTTTTTTATAAAAAAAGTGTATGTGATGTGAAGAAGTTGGAATGAAAAAATGTTTTATTAAGAGATGTGAAGATGGATTAATAATGTGGAAGAAAGCAAAAGTAATTATAGAGCTTGAGATGTAATGTGTTTGACTATCTATTCATTACACATGCTAATGATGATGTAGAAGAATGATTCAACAATTTATATCTTTCACATTTTACACATGAGACTTTAGCACACCAATCATTAAATGTAATTATAGTAGCTTTCCACTTCACCAATTTCAATTTCTCCACCAATTCATTGCTAACATATACCAAAATCCTACCAATGTTCAGAGTGAAGTATGTGCTATCAATATCAATCAATATTTCTTGCTACCAAACTTTATCACATATGTCCCCTCTTTCAACACACCAATCACCACAACATGTGAATGCACAGCACTTTGCACTTTGCTACTGTTCTCCTATGTGGAACCTGCACTTACATCAGTTGGTAAAAAGATTCAGGGTATGGTATGTGTGAAGTGAATTTGAAGTAATAGAAAAAGAAAAAAAAAAAAGTGGAAAATTAGAGTTGTTTGGATTAAAGCCTAAAGAGTAAAAGTAAAAAGAATGTTTGTGAAAGATTATGTTTGATTTGATTAATATAATATAATTTTTTATACTATATTTAAAAATATTTTCTTAAAATAATTTGATAAAAAATATTTTTAAAAAAAATTAGAATTAACATAAATTTTAAAATAAATATAATTTATATTTCAAAAATAAAATATATATTAAAAAATTATATTATTTTATTTTTATAATTTTAGTTATTAACTTAAAAAATTTAATTATGAATAAAATCCTTCCAGTTCATTATACATGCACTTTTTATCCAAATTTTCTCTAATATCACTACAAGAAAAATATGAAATAGAAACTAATTTTAAAGACAAAAAAATAATTAGTTGTTATATTAACTAAATTAGAGACCATTTTAAAAACTAAACAAAAAATGATTTTTAAATTAGTTTCTACTATTGTTAAATGGTTTTTAAATTGGTATCTAATTAGTTACCAAGTTTTTAACTACCAATTATTTAGGTTCTAAATTTGGTAGCAAAAACTTTGATTGCTAATTAGATACCAAATTAGAAACCATTTAACAATAATAGAAACTAATTTAGAAACTAAAAATTGTGTAGTCTCTAAAATGTCTAGTCACTATAGCAACTAATTATTTGTTGTGTCTAAAAATTTCATGATTTTCTTGTAGTGTATGTGAAGAAAGTCCGAATCAATATTTTATTTCATATTTCATAAATAATTGATTTGGTTCTCTATATGCTTTCTACTAATTTCTTCTTATTCAATAAATCAACGATTTTCTATATGTGAAAACAAACAGGTCATTATTATAAGGTCATCAATCACAAATAGAAACACAATTATTGTGATGAAATAAAACTCTAAGATATAAACACCTCTCAACACAAAATCTTATAAAATTAGGTTTACAAGTTTTTTTTTCATTCATATGATATTTAACTTTTTTATTCAAATTTTATATTCATATTGATAGTACCTCTTTATATAATTATATATCGTGTTGCTTTCCTTGACTATCCAATCAATAATTCGTGCTCATTTTATGTCCAAGTTTTAGATAACATTATTACTATTTAAGATGTATCAATTTATACATTTTCTATTATGAGAAAAAAAAAAACTGTTTTTTCCATGGTCAAGATTCCTTATTAATGTATAAATTGCATCAGTAAATTCTATTTTTTTTCATTGGGTTTTGTCTATCGGTAGGTAAGTATTAGCAGAAAAAATTGTCATGTTTGTTGAAAATCATTATAAATAAATATGTAATACTTATTAAGTAATATTTAAATATAAAGGAAAAATTAAATTTAAAATGTACGAGGGTGTTGGTGTACACTAATAGAGTCAACACGTTCAAACTTCTATCTTTATTAAAGTTTCAACTTTTTTTTGTTTATGTGCTAACACCGTTATGCATGTTTTCTGAATGAAAAACGTGAGCATGCATTTTTTTCATTGGAAAATGTTTACTAGACACTTTCTTAAAAAAAATATATTCATTTCACAACCCACAAAACAAATATTATTATTTATAAATATCAACTGAATATTTTTAATTAGCATATAATCAAGAAAAATAAAGGAAAAAAAAGAGAGAAAATTTTTAGATATAAAACGGAAGGTAAACTCAACATGCAAACTTTTACTAGTAAAAAAATAGGAAACAATGACAACTTATTCTCATGATCGTAAATAATCTGTTATAAAGATAGATAATTTTTTTAATTATTATTTATAGATATTATATATGTTATGACAATTGTAATTAAAGTTAGAATTAAACAGTAAGTGGGATTCGGAAGGAATTCGGAATGTCCAAAGAAGTTTTAATCATTACACCAATCAAGTTTTGTTGTCACATTATTATTATTATATTTATTAGTAAGATTATCAATATTAATATAATTAATAATTAACATTATTAGCATTATTAAATATCATTAAGTATTATTAAATATTATTAATATCATTAACATTATTAATATTATTAATTTTACTATTATTATTAATAATATTATTAATATAATACTTATTATATTAATATTATTAATTTTATAATATTAATAATATGTTATAATTATTAGTTATGATTATTATTTTTTATTATTATTATTTATGAATATTATTTATGATTTTATAATTAATTATATTATAATAATATTTTTAATACTATGTATATAATTATTATGATAATAGTTGGTAGGTAATAGAGATCCGTGGGTAATAGTTGGTAGGTAATAGAGATCCGTGTGTAATAGTTGGTAGGTAATAGAGATTTATGGGTAAAAGTTCGTTGGTAATAAGATCTGTGGGTAATAGTTGGTAGGTAATGTTGAATTTACCTACGAATTCAGATATGTAGGTAATGTTGTCCATTGGTAATATTCGTAGGTAATGTGGAATTTACCTACAAATTAAAATCCGTGGGTAAGAATCCGTAGATAATACTGATTTTTTTTTGTAATGAAAAATGAATGTTGTGAGTAGTGGAATGAAGATAGAAAAAACTATACACTATTTTTTTTTCTAATAATGAAGAAAGAAAAACAAGAAAAAAAAACTGAAATGGAGTAAAACTCTTCAAGAGAATAACTTTAATACAATAACACAATTATGCATGTTTTCTAGAGATAAAAAAGTATGTGCTTGCATTCTTTCCATCATAGTTTGTAATTGAGAAAAATAAAAAGAAAGAAGCAGAAACATATAAAACTAAAGGTAAGCTCAAAATACAAATGTTGCATTTTACACACAAAAACGATATTGTATATATACATAAAAAAAAAAAAACAAAACATGATTAATTAGGTAAAAAAACGTTTGAGTAAAAGAAAAACCAAGATGCTTAACCCAAACAACACTGACATGCAGAAACGTACAATTATCATATATACCTTTAAAAGTAAACAGGTATATTCCACTCAATTGAAAAAATTGTTCTATTCATTATCTTCCCATCATTCCAACTTCTCATCATATCTTTAAGTTTCCTTAAAACATTTAAAAGCCTTATTATAAGGATTATTTTTTTGTTTTGTTCCCATCTTAAGTCCCCGTGCCTTTCTATGTAGCAATAATAAAAAATGATTCGTTAATAATAAAATTGACCAATATTATGCTTGAAATGAACTTCGGGGATTATGATTTACAATGTTCCCTAATAATGATTATTTTGGGTTGTCGATAATGGTCTGATAACGAGTTATCTGATAAAGTTAATAAATACTCACTAGGATAAGTTTGAAATGACTCTGATAACATATTACAAAGTGAAATTTAAGTCTAATTCAATCTCATAAAATCGGCTCATAAGGTTGAGGTTTGCACCTATTTATATACAATAAAATCTCTTCATAAAAAATAAAAATAAAAATATAATCCCTATTTAAGTTAGGGAGAAAAATAGAAATCTAGGATCAGTATTCGAGTTGTACACTAATGCTCCTAGTTTGCAGTTTTACACTGGTAAATATATTAACCATGGGAGAAATTTTACAGTTGTACACAAAAGCATGTCACTGTTCTCCCTTTTCATAACTTATATCTTCAGGGTCAAAGTTCAACCCTATCCAACATGTAATCATGTAGAAAATTAAATTCAACATACATGTTCTACTTTAATTTTAAAGTCCCTGGTTTTCATCAATCTTCTGCTTTTATCACCACCAAATTTAGAACAAATAATTTAAATTTCTACATTAGTTATAAATTAATATGGTAAACATGTCATTCTTAACTTACCATTTCTAACATGTAGCATTGTCATCATACGTATTCTAAACAACACTATTTATAACGTATCCTAATTATGTTTTGAGGTTTATCTATTATATACTATTAGAGTCATCTAGAATATACACATAAGTCATATAGATTTGGAGAATAAGATAAACAGGGTTTATAGGTTTTCATATACAATGATATAGATGAGAATATGCTGTTTGAAATGAAGAAAAGTAACAATAGTCAAAAAATAGAATAGAAAAAATATTATTTAACAACTATATAATTAAAATTATCAGTTTACATTTTTCTATTTTTTTACATAAATTTTTACTTTTAACAATTGAAATTTAAAATAATTGATGGTTCTTTCTCTTTGTTTTTTTAAGTTTAGACTGCTCTGGCGGTTGAATTTTATAGTATTATACATGTTATTGAGAAAGCTCAAAAGATGAGACTTACTAATGTTTGAGTGGAATGTGATTTTGTTTTGGTTTGTGTTGCGTTTATTGCTAGGACCAATGTTTATTGGATATTTCGTAATCAATGAAATACTTATCTTAATTATTGTGGAAAAATCAGATTTAAGATTTATAATTTTTTTTTATTAATATAATAAACTATCATTTAATATGTTTTTAAATTTTTTTATAAATAAATATAGTTTATATATGTATCATTCTAGTCATCCATATATATATATATATATTTTATTTTTTAGTAATATTTTTTTTTATTTAATGACAAAATGATTGTTGTTAGTAGTTGAAATGTTAAATCCATTTCACAAAAACACGCACCGGCTCAGGATCTCCGTTCCAACAATGGTCGGTAGTATATATCCCATGCACCGCCCTATACATGATTGTTTACTGCCACGTGTCACCTTTCTGCCCATGCCTTTCTTGCTTTTGACCCCATCACCTCCTCTGCAGAATCAATCACTCATCATTTGTAGAAGATCTGTTTCAGGAATGCTTTCACATTATAAAAATAACAAGAAAATAAATTATTTTTTTTTAATATTGATTTTAAGAACTATGATTGTAATAAATATACAACAATTTTAATCTTAGAGACTTTTTTTTCATTTTGAAAAATTAATATGAGAAGCTCTCCAATTTTAAGGACTAAAAAGAGAAAAGAGTTTTAATGAATAGAAACGTAGAAAACCAACATACGCACATCGTGTGGTGCGCGTAGAATTATTAGTTAATGCATGCTACCGACAGGGAGGCCATGACCCATATGAATGAAAGACCATATATACATTTCCATGCATTAGGGTCCACCAAAATATGACTCAAGTCTTGGCTTTGCTCTTTTTTTTTTTTTTTCTATCGACAAAAAATAAAATAAAATTAAAAGGATATTTTAAGGTGTTTTAACTCTTATATAAAATTGACTTTACTCTGTATTCATATTTTTTAAAAGAAAAATGTAAAAAAAAAAATGGTATCAACGATTTATAAGCAAAGTGTATAAAAGAAAAGATGAAAACGCCAATTTTAACTTAAAATTGTAGAAATTTTTAACACTGATTACTTTAGTTCTTCCTATTTAATTTCACACTTAAAAACAAAGTAAATATATTATTAAACTGTAATAAATTGTAATGAATTATTTGTTTTTTTGAGCTTGAAGAACATAAATTTTAACTGAAGTTTAAGTAATTTGGTTGAAAGAGGACAAGAGGAATGACAGTAGAATGTACGTGAGAGTGGACCTTCAAATCGTGACCACTCACTAACCTTTCACCTTTCTGGGTCCCAATCTTACTTACCTTTTTCACCGGTAATATCAAAATTAATTAATTATAATTACCTAATCACATCACCAAGATAGAAAATTTTACAATAATGGTTTCACACCAAAAGTTATGTCACTAGACCATTCCACCAAAAATTACAGATTTGAGTTTATTTTTTCAATATTATTGAAATCATTATTGAAATCGTACTACCGAAATATAACTAGTGTATGTAGACTATCACTATACAATGAAATCATGAACCCCAAATACGATTTAAGTGAAAAAAAATTATATGAAAATTATTTTACGTTTATACGATTTTATTAAATACTTAAATTTGATTAAGTTATTTTTTTAAAATGAAGTCGTCGTAAGGATGGTGATTTCAATGTAAATAAAAAAGTAATCTTTTATTATAAATTTAATTTTAAGTTTTTCTCTTTTTTATAATTAAATAATTCATTTTTAAAAGATAATTAGATATTTTATTCTTATTTTGATTTTTTTAAATATAGTACATAAAGTATTGTAATTTAAAAAAAATATTATTATTTTATTTAAAATATTCATAAAAAAAGTTAAAGAATTAAAGATAACAAAAATTAGAGAAAAAATAAACTTACCATAAATCAAATTTTGATATATTAAAGACAGATATTAATTTTTTTAAAATAAATTGAGTTACAAATAAGTTATGGAATGAATTAAAAATATATTTATTATTTTTTAAATATTATAAAATTAAAAATATTTTCTTTTCTTTTTAAAAATTTAAATAATATGTGTGAAGTAAGATTTAGGGTTTATACAATTATAAATCAATGAGGTAGGGTTTATGTTTAATAATAGATGAGGAAGGATATTTTGTAATCCAGCTTCTTTATTCAATATTATGTAATAATAATAATAATGTTTGTGATTCCTAAAAGTTTTTCTACCTTTGTATTTTTTTTTAAATTAATGTATAAACTATATTTATTTATTATTTTATAAATATTGTTCAAATTCTACTTCATTTATTTATAATTGTATGAATCGTAAACTCTATTTTACTCACATTATTTAATTTTTTCAAAAACAATAAATTATTTTTAATTCATTCCACAATCTATTTTTAACTTAATTTATTTCAAAATATTTAAAATACTTATTATATATTTTTAATATATCAAAATTTGATTTTGGATAAGTTTTTTTTTAAAATGACAATACTTTATGTACTTTTTTAAAGAAAAAAAATTTCAAAATACAAATAATTATCTTAAAACATGAATCGTTCAACATTATAAAAAACTGAAAATTAATTTTATAGTAAAAGTAATTAATATTTAAATAAAATGACAAATTAAAAATTATTTAAAACTATAAATTGAAATTATATAGCATAAAAAAATTTACTCAACTATAGTAGTAGTAAAGGTGACGACTCCAATTTAAAAAAATTACTTTTGTGTATTTTATTCACATTAAAGTCGTCATCTTTTACGACGAATTCACTTAGAAATACAACTTAATTAGATCTAAGTGTTTAATCAAAGTTAGATCTAAGTGTTTAATCAAAGTTGTATAAATGTAAAATGACTTCTATATAAAAAAAATCACTAAAATTGATGGAAGGTTCACAACTTCAATATCAACTAATGATAATCTATAATGAAGTCATATTTTTCTAGTAATATTGAAAAAAATTAAAGTTGTACTACACGAGTACAACTTCCCCAAATTCATAATTTTTTTTATAATTGCCTATTCAATTAATTTTTGTGTCAAATTTTACCATTCTTTAAATTCCCCCTACATACATACATAGAGTCATTCATGCTTATGCATTAGTATAGTCAATCGATAAATGTTTGATATTCAACTTCTCACGTTTCATTTTTAGAAATAACACGATCAAATATGCAATCCACTTTTGTGAGAAAACATGGAGGAAATATGTGATTAACAAAAAATAGATGTAACTTGTGTGATTTGATGATTTGAATTAACCAACTACTCAACAAAGGAGATTGGAAAGGAGAGTGACATGGAACACAGAAAATGTCACAACAATAGCCCTAGAATTTGGCAAGAGGAAGAGATGTGAAGAAAATGACTCTAAAAACCATGCTAGATGAACTCAGTAAGAGAAAATCATTTAACAAATTGAATAGTATTCATTCTTTTAACTTGTTGAAAGAGAAGTTTACTTAATTATTCATAGCTACTTACACCACAAAGAAATCATTGTCTTTGCAAAAAGTGTTACATTAGGTAGTTGTAAGCAATACTTAACTGCTATGACTAAGTACTACAATTTTTACATGTGCAAAAATAGTTAATTACATACTCTAATAAACACTTATTGTATCATACTCAAGTGTCATCACTTTGTCACTTAGAACAATGTGACTTGGTGTACAATTTAACAAATTTCAAAAAATCTACTCAAAACTCTAGTTATTCATCACTTGAGCAGTAGAAGTCCTAGATAAGAGAGAAATTTCATGACAACAAAGGTTACAAAGTAATCATAAACATAAGAATTAACCATTGATACATAAGTTATGTCTACCAATTCTAACTTTTTAAACATGATTTAAACAAATAAAACAACCTACACTTGCATACCAACTTGCATATGCCCAATTCAAACTAAAATTACTAGTACAATTCTATTTAGTTCAAAACAATTATATATCCTTTAAATCATAAGTTCGTCTAACTTTAATCTAAAGAAATCTCAATGTCACTCTATAATATTCATCACATTATCAAAACATATGAACTAAACAACCTGAATAAATGTACTTTTAATTAACTCCATTTACATGCAGATAATTTGTACGGCAAGAAAAAACTACTATAGTCTAAAAGACTCCTATAAATTATCTGGATCAAAATTTTGATCTATTTATCTTAATCTTCAATTGTTGTCTCATCAATGATATAATATATTTGAAAAAGAATGACTCACTAATCAAAAATTTAAAAGATTTAAACATTTGAAAAGATAAAATTTTAGTAAAAGAACGAGTAAAATATTTTAACCTATTTTTATTTATATGCTTAAAAAAACTTTTTCATCCTTCACTTACTTTAAAATCGTATATGTAATAAATAAAGGACTTCTTACAATTAAATTAATTTCAAATGAAAGCAAATACAATCATTTCCAAGTAAACAATTGCTATTGTATGTACAAGCTATCTTGATGATATCGCGAGAAACAAGATTCTATTCGGTTCAAAGGAACATGAGTTTTTAAATAGATTTTGGTAGACTATGAGTTGTAACAAACTGTTGATGTAAAGAATACTCAAAATATCCAAAAAGAACCTCATCTCTTCTATTTTATTAATAGAAAACTGCTAAAATATGTTGAACAATGGTGAATAATGACAAAGAGTAAAATGTTTCATTAAAATACAGGAATATTTTTATTTTTTTTAATCTGTTTTATATTGTTTTCAGTTAAATGTTTTACGTTCTAAATCAGAGTCTTAACATCTCTTTCTAAAATATTTAAAACAACTTAAAAAAATTACAATTTCTTATTTTTCAAATTCATTAACTTTTCTTCAAAAAATATATTTTTAGATTCACAGTCATGTGTTATAATATTTTATGAATTACATGGAAATACTAATCACAAACGACAGATGACAACTATTAATGTGACTTCAAACATTGTTTTTTTATAAAACTTTTCTAAATTTAAAATGTTGTAATTAAAACATATTTAATTTATTATATTTGATTTATTTTATATCATCATTAAATACTTCTAATTTTTTTTAATTTAATATTCATCTTTTCACTTTAATAATATCATAAATATTTATTTCACGTATCCATATACGGTATATTATACAGTTCTTAATAAAAATAATCTCATGTCCATCAATCATTTCACTAAATGATAAAATTTATTTATTGTCAAAGTATAAATAAATAATATGTGAAAAAAAAATATTAATAAAAACTAAAATTATTTATAAGATTTTTATTTTATTTTATTTATAAAAGGGCATCACTATGCAACAAATTATTTATAAGATTTGAGAATTTAAAATCTTATCATAAAGAAAATTTCAATATAAAGAACTCTCAGCACAGAAAAATGAACGCGATTTCGATAAAATGAAAAGTGTATTTTAGCGTTAAATATTGCTGAAGTTATGCCTTGGATGAGTAAGATAATATAAAAAACTTAGTTACATCTTAAAGCAAAGATGAACTTTATAAGAGATTGTTTTAGTAACACAAGGGAATATTTTTCTATAGTTACTTGAAATTGGAATAATATGTTTTTTTAAGTATTAGAGGGGAGAATTTATAGTTGATCACAGATAACAATTATATTTTAACAAATTTTAAAGGTTGTAAATAGATAATTATATTTTTTATTTTTTTAACTACAATCTTTAAAATACATAGTTTTTTTCTCTAGAAAATTGAGATAATTCTTTTTTTTTTCCTCTTTTGAACCTAGAAGTTAAGAGATAATTGAAAGTTTGTCTAACTCAACTAAAAAATTTGCTTAATTTAAGTTTTATATTCTCTTAGAATTTTAGGTTTTTGTTGTCTGTTGTGCTTGCATGTGATCTTTGGTGGGACTCATATGGTTCAACTATAAAAGATAAATTTTTATTAGTTCGAGTTTATAGTAATATTTAGTTTATTAGGTTTAGCTTTCAAGTGTAAATTCTTGAAGAGTAAGATATTTTAAGTTAATGAAAGTTAATTTTTATTTGCATTGGGTTATAAGAGTAGAGAAAAAAATGTAGGAGGATTAGATAAAGATTAAATTTAAATATTGATGATGTTATCGTTGAAAAAAAATTATTTGAGTTCTATACTTGAATGATTGAATTGTTGAATTGAAGCTTTGTATCGATGAATTGTTTATATATGTTGGGCAAATAAAATTAAAATATTATTGTATTATCTAAATTGAATTATTGTGGTGATGATGATTCAGGAAAATTTTTTAAACTAAATTCTTATCATTAAATTTTTAAAGGAAAAATATCATTTTATAAATAGGTAAAACATGTTTTTTTTTTACTCAAATGCAATTCTATTTTAATTTAGAATAAAATTATCCATTCATTTTTTCTTCTTCTTTCATTAATATTCATTAAGAAGCTGATCCAAAATGGTTTTTATATTTAACTTCTAGTAGCTGTACAAGCTGCACGTGTCCTACTATATAATTTATAGGAGGAGTCTACGAATCTATTGTTAATTTTTTTTAAAATATATATAAAGTTATTGAAAATTTAGTAAACATGATGCCTAAAATAAATTTTAATCAATAAAAAATAATGTATGATTATCTTTTATTCAATTTCTATAAAATAAGAATCTACAACACCTTTTTACAACGCCATGTAATTACTGATTTAAATTTATTTAAAATATAAAGTCAGGAGTAAACTTTATAAAATAAAAAGTAAGATTTTTAATTTTTAAAAAGTTAGTAGAGAGTATATAGCAGAAAAAAGGTATATTAAAGAAAGTGTCATTGAAAACTTTCTTTATATAACTATTTTGACATTGCTACGTTCCAACTAATAAATTAGTAATATTTTTATAAAAAAAGTCACATGTTATAATGTTATCTTAATATATATACGGCCACTTTGTTTAGTTTTTATTTAATGACAATTGACCCATTTTTTTCCTCTTGATATTTTTTTATTTTATTATACCATTATACACAATACTATTTTTATTTTTTTTGTCTAGATGAAGTTCTTTCACACGATTTAAATATGAGATATATTGAAAATATTAAAGTTCATCTCCTCACAATACCTTCTGACAACAACTCCATCTTATCTACTTATTATTCCCTCATCTCATTTAGGATACAATAACACACACTGCCAAACAGTAGGAATCTTACCATTATTTATATAAATATCCTTCTTCCTCACTTCCTATATGTGGGGAAAAAGCACATGGCAACCCAATAATATCCTAAATAAATTTATACTCAAACTTAATCAGATAAATAAATCGGTAAATCAATAATTTGGCCATTTATTTTTTAAGAGGCAAAAATCAAAATAACGAGGTTTTTCAATTACTAAATTAACTATGTCTTACACAATTATGTTTTGTCTACACCGTATCCTCGTTTTCATACTAATTTTATAAAGTATAGAGTAATAATATGAGGTCTGAAGATTATATTTGGATAAAATAATAACCTCTTATTTAATTATTGGTACGCTCCTGAAACACATGGGCAAAAATAATTGGAAAATGAGATATAATTAAATTGGCCATATGCAATCTAATGCAAAAAAATATGGTAATGTTGTATTCTCTCCCTTTAGTGTCTACATATAATAACTTCTTAATAAAGCTAATTTTGTTTTGGAAAAAAGAAACAAGACTTAATTAGAGGATATGAGGGTAGAGATGGTTTTTCATTAGATTTAAATAGTTTTTATTAGTCCCATAAGATGTGGTACCTGCCCAAATACAAATTTACATGCACTCAGTGGGTCTATGGTTTTGTGTTGTATGCATAGAAAAACTATCTTTGTTTTGATCTCCGTGGATAAAAGGGAACTGAAGAAAATAGAACCAAACAAAAAACACGCAAAGATGGACACCAAGCCCTCTATGCCTTTGCTTTCTCGAAGTCTCAGCTGGCTTTGTCGGAACTGCGTCCTGTTCTTCACACCACAACAACTCCTGCTACTGTCTCTCTAGTTCCTTCTTCTTCAATCTCTCTACCAACAACTCCAAGGTCTTGCATCCGTTCCACTTTTATGTTTTGTTTTAATTCTTCTTCAAAGACTTTGTTTTCTTCTCTTCACTCTATTTCAGATCAAAGAAAAGAAAATGGGACACAGTTGGATCAGGGACTTAACCAACTGTTTTTTTTTTTTGTTATGTTTTTGTTCTGGCTTTGAAGAATTTGGGTGGAATGGGAGGTCAAGATTTTCCAGTCCTGACATTTGTTTCTTCGCTTTTGATTTCATTCAATTATGTTTCATTTTGAAAGGTGAAAAATGGTGGCTAGAATACTTGCTGCTTCTATAGGCTTTTTGAGATATCATTCCTGAAAAAATTCAGTTTTCCTCAGGTCCTATATGCACAACCTCTTATTTTATTCTGGATATACCAATAAAATAGGTTTCTTTTACTTGAGGTGAAACATCAAATCTAAGAAAAAGCAAGGCAAAAAAATGATTTTTTTGGGGTCCCAACCCAATTCAGTAACCAATAAACAAATGACTCTGAGCAGTTGAATCCTGTTATCCAGACTTTTGTATGCTCGGAATTCTCTCCTACTTTTGGTATCCTTTACTGGAAGAAGAAACTATGGCCCACCCTTTTGATTTTTTTGAGCCAAGTAAGGAAAATAACGAGATATTAACTAGGCGTATCTGATTTCTTTACTTTTATAGCTTCAATCAAACTTGGCTGCATTGCATGATTCAAACTTGCTGGGCTCCAGTTTTGGTTGTCTTTAATTTTTCCAGACATCCTCCACTTAGAGAATTCCACGTGCAATGTTGGAATTCAGACTAGCAATGGATTTTTTTCATTAAGCTCTTCCAGGATTTAGCCCTTTTCTGAATGAATCCTGAGTCCTATGCCTTCTGACTCAAAAATTGTCTTTTGTTCCATTACAGCATCTCCCAGAATCCCCCATCACAGTAGTAAACACAATTGTGTCACTCTTCTGTTAGTCATTAAGGAAATAATAAAATACAAACGAAAAAAAAAAATGAAACGGTTCCTTTCAGTGAACTATTCGAAAAATTTCATACCTGTGACTCATGCTTAATCGTTGTAATTTTTTACTGTCCAGTTCTGTACTATATAACATCAAGGGAATAAAAGAGGCATAAGTAAGCAGCGTGCAGCGGTGGAATCACATTGCATCGTGGATGGGGCATTTTTCATCTGCGTTCAGTAGGTTGGCAAAGTCCTTTGCAACGAAGAAAGGTGGGAGTTCTGATGGATGCAACGGAAGAGAAGCTGCGGAAGCAATGGCAAAGGAAGCCAAAAAAAATCACTTCATATTGCATAGCTCCGGCACCATTAATGTTGATGGTTCAAACAACTTTGCATCAGTTTTTTCCAAAAAAGGACAGAAAGGAGTCAATCAGGATTGCTGCGTAGTGTGGGAAGTATGTAGCAGTATCGAATATTTCCCTCCTTATGTTACCAGTGTTTCCTTTTCTTACTGGGGTATTTACTATAAAAGATTTTTGTTGATGTTGATTATAGGAATTTGGGTGCCAAGAGGACATGATCTTCTGTGGGATTTTTGACGGGCACGGGCCATGGGGTCACTTTGTGGCCAAGAGAGTAAGAGAGTCAATGCCACCATCTTTGCTATGCAACTGGCAGGAGACACTATCCCAAACTTCACTTGATCCAGATGTTGATGTTGATATTGAGACAGAGAAAAAGCAACACCGGTTCAATATATGGAAGCACTCTTACTTGAAGACCTGTGCTGCCATTGATCGAGAACTAAAGCAGAATCGCAAGATAGATTCATTTTTCAGCGGAACAACTGCCTTGTCCATTGTTAGACAGGTAAAGATAATAAAAAATCTTGTCAAAATGGACCAAGCTCAAGCACAGTTTCTCAAATGATTTTGGTTTTGTTCTTTAACTAGAATTAGAATTTCACCCTAATAAGCTACCAGGTCAATTTGCAAAATGAGTCTAGTGATCTCATTAGAACCTTATCTTGATCTGTGATGGGCAGGGTGAACTCATTGTAATTGCAAACGTTGGAGACTCTCGTGCTGTGTTAGCCACAGCATCAGATGATGGAAGTTTGGTTGCAGTTCAGTTGACAGTAGATTTCAAGCCCAGTTTACGTCGTAAGTATTGCCAACTGTGCTTGTATCTGTCCATGGAGAAACTGTAACATGGTCTAGAATGACACCTTCCAGACCATTTTCATGTGACAAGTTATTAATTTTTTTGTAAACTAAAAAATGTGGTTACATGGAACTCTTGCAGAGGAAGAGGAGAGAATACTGGAGTGCCAGGGACGAGTTTTCTGCTTGGAAGACGAGCCCGGGGTGCACAGGGTGTGGTTACCGGATGAGGAGTCTCCAGGACTTGCCATGTCAAGGGCTTTTGGTGACTACTGCATCAAAGAGTATGGTCTTATTTCAGTGCCTGAGGTAACACAGAGGAACATAAGCAGCAAAGACCAGTTTGTTGTGTTAGCAACTGATGGGGTATACCACACACTCTTTTCCTTAAAATTGTTGTATGTATTCATTCAAATGAAACAAATTAATAATGTAGAGATGTCTGACATGGTTTGTGCATGTGGTACTGGTGTGATGTAATTATAGGTGTGGGATGTAATCTCCAATCAAGAAGCAGTGGATATTGTGTGTTCAACTGCAGACAGAACAGAGTCTGCCAAACATTTGGTGGAGTGTGCAATGCGGGCATGGAAACGCAAGAGAAGGGGCATTGCAATGGACGATATTTCAGCTATTTGTCTCTTCTTTCACTCTTCACCATCACTTGACCAAGTTGATGCCACCCTAGACTAGAACATTTATCGTGTAAAATTGGCAAGTCAAGTGCCACTTGCTGTTCCATATCCATGTAAACATGGTCCCCTCCTATTAAGGTTTATTCATTAGGGATTCAAATCAATGTAGTGTCTCATTCTCCTCTTTAATTGGTTAACCTAATCACGCCAATCGTTTTTTGTCATTAATTTACTAACACGGAGGTGCTTAATTCCACAGTTTTCATATATATAGAGTTTATTTCAGGCAAACTTAGAAATATTTTAAATTTTTTGAATTATATATCTCTTGAAAATTTTGAATTTCAACCTAAAAAATTGAAGATAGTAATTTTAGTGTATCTTGAAGATACGACTAACATTAATTATCCATTCTTTCTTTATAAAAGAAGTTTTTCTTTTCTCATTCTCTATATAAAGAGAACTTGTGAGGAAGAGAAAACCAAGGAAAGAACAACATAAAGAGTAAATGAAAGAATAAATATCCTAACATAGTGTGAGATTAGAAATCTTGGTGAGATACTAGAGACACTTTGTATTTCATTCTTATTGAATGAGATTAAGTGTTATCCTCACAAAACGAGATAAACAAATGTGGTATAGTAGAGATATTCTCTGCACTAGATTTTGTAGGTTTTACTTATCAAGTTGACAATGTTCCCACGTTAAAAAATTCTCAGTGTTATTCTTCTAATTTACTCTAATTTCTTTTATATATTATTCATTTTGTATCTAAATCAAGAAAGATAAATTAGTTCCGATTTCTCAACCCAACTAAAAATCAAGGACAAAAATATGGAATTTGCCTACACTGGGTGAGAAATAACCATGAGATTGTTTGAAAGAATTTTTAGTGAGTAAAGAGAATAAACTTTGAAATTTATTTTGAGGGAAAGAATATTTTTTTCTAAAAGTCAATCTTTCTCTATTTTTTCTCTTTATTTTCTTTTATAATATAGTGTAAATAAAATATGTAATACGAAACATACATCACTACAAAAAGAAAAGATAAAATTGCCACCAAATTTTATTTGGCTGGAAATTTTTTGCCCACTAATTGATGTTTGTCAAATCAGGCTTCTCGTGAAATGTCTAGATATTTATCAGATTCTTTTTCACTTTTTAGACTAATGCTAGATGTTACGATTTGATTGGATACCAAATTTTTTATGTGGTTCGAATATAAAGTAGTTTCCATCTTCTGTCAAATCGCTAATGTACAGGTTTCGATTCTTACATTTTTTAATTTGAATTTGCTTTTCATATAAAACTGAAAAATGTTATTTTTATATTTTTATATAGGCGTACATTTTATTAAAAAATTATTTCTTATAATGTGAAACCATTTACTATTTAATATAATATAATATACAAAATTATATGCACTATATAGCAGTTCTGTGAAAGTTGTTTTGGGACTATTCAACGGTGTATTTTAACAGAAAAATGTAAATTGAAATAATTTTGGTATAGTTTGAATGAAGACTCCAAGTTTTGGCCTTAACTTTGGGTTGAAGTTAAATTTAAGAACGCCACGAACACTATTCATTGACATAGGGTTGGCACCTATTCCTCCGTGAATGTTTAAATGCGCCAAGATTTTTTTTTTTTTTTCCCTAAATTCCAAGAAACGTGGCACTGACACGCGTCAAGGTATCAGCATCTTTATGTGGATGTATTTTTCAAATTGACAATTACTCAAGTTTCGCAAAAGTTGGAGAAGGATAGGTTGTCGTTTTCGCACAAAAAGCCTTTGTCTTTTTCTTTCTATTGTGTTGGGTTGATTATTGGAATCAGTACCATTTCTGTTTTGTTTTATAAGACATTTCATTATTAATAGTTGGAATTGTATAACAATATTTCGTAATAGTTGCAATTTGTTTTTTAACACATGTTTTTTTTATTGTTTTAGCTAGGTGGAAATTAGTTTAGTTCTAACTTTGTTTGGCTAGTTTTGGAATTTAGCTATCTTCCATGGAGGATGTAATGTTGTTTGAGTCTGATAAAATAATTATAAATATCAAAACTATTTTTAAATATTTAATAAATTGCATATTCATAACCTGAACTTGAAATCACTAACTAAATTAACTAATAAATAATTTTTTAATAAGTCTCACTTCCCCTTCTCAATTTGTTCTTTATGTCACTGTATGCTTTTTTCCTCATCCCTCTAAACCTTTTAGGATACTTCATATGAAAGACTGAACTAAATTTGGTATGATTTGCTCTTTCAAATCATATGCAAATTAGGTTTAAATTTGTTATTCCACATTCATATTGAACCGATAAATTTAGAAGAACAAAAATTAATTAACTTATAAATTAATATTACTTTGTACATTAAGTTAAAAATACAAATTTTAAAAATTTATACGACTGAACTTCTCTAAAGAAGTTTATTAAATAATTTATATTTAAAATATTTTTTATTTTTATTGTAACATTTCAAGTACTTAATTATTTCTATTCATAAGATAATATATATCCTTCATATATATTATAAACATTCATTACAACAAAATTATTAAATAAAAATTAATTTAAAAACAAAATATAATTATTTATTATATCAAGTTAGATATTATTTTATAAATTAAAAAATTATTGATATCTAAGATAATTTTTATTAGCATTGATATCTAATATTTACTATCAAAATTTTAACTACTAACTATTTCACATTCTAAATTAATTTTTAATTAAATTGGTAATTAATTTATTATCTAGAGTAGTTAATAGTTAAAACCTTAATAAATAATATTAAATAAAAATTTAAAAACTATTTTATTACTAATAAAAACTAACTTATAAACTTTTATTACAAAAAAAAACTACTTTATTATAAACTTTTATTACTAGAAGAAACTATTTTATAAATTTTTATTATAAACTAATTTATAAATTTTTATTAATATTACAAATTATTTTATAAAATTTTATTATTAAATTACTCTAAGTATTAATAATTTTTTATAAATAATATTTAACTTAATTAATATAATGATTATTTTTTTCCTCTAAATTAGTTATTATTTAAGTTATATGTTAATTATTATTTAAGTAGTTAAATTTTATTTTATCAAAAATCTTTTAGGAAAGAGAGATTTTTCTGGCTCAAATTTTTACTTCGAGCGAGAATTTATACCTTTAAGTTAAAATTTAACAAAACTCTAACATGTAAACAAACACAAAGAGTACCCAAAACTAAACAAAATTATTTTCTACCAATTCAATCATTTTTAAGTCACTGAAACAGAAATTAATCTCGTGATTATCGTTAGTTAGATCAGTTTTCATGCACATAAAAAATTAAATACAGTTTCCCTACTACATAATCGTCCCACAATTGGAGGATTCTAATTTTCTCTTTCATCCATTTTATAAACTATTATCTTGAATTAACCACATAATTGAGGTGAGTGTTTACTCTACAGTAAGATTAAAGAATCTCAAGTTGTTAATCATTGAATTTAAAATTTGTGTTGTTAATTTTTTTCTAAAAAATAAATAAAAAATATATATTTTAGAAACACTCTAACCTTATTACAATAAAACAGATTATTATGTATCTGCATAACCTTAATAAACAACATCATAGTACCAAACATATCAAACAATTGCCCCCAGTTGGTTACTTAGTTTAAACTCGTTTAATTGTGTTGGTTTAGTCACTACCAGAATTTTCATTTTAAATTTGAGATTCATGATTTTCTTTACCTTTTCCCCATTTATAAAATAGTCTCTAAAATTGTAAACTAAAAGAGAGATAGGTTCATGGCTCAGAAACCCATGATCATACACACAATTACAAAAGTCCATTTAGAATACTAACTCAAATGGGTTAGCCCTTTTATCCACTCACTTTTATCTTCATCTCTTCACATTTTTTTCTGAAACTGTTTGTGCCTATTCAAGTGCTGTAGCTGCATAAACATAAACTTGTTCACGGCTTGGTTCTTAGCTATGGCATTTTTTTTAACACATCTTATATTAGAAACAGGCAAGAAACATATAAACAAAGTTTCCCTAGTAATTCTAAAGGCCTATGTAGACGAAATTTGTTGCAATAAATAATTTAAACGTTTAAATTGTTATAAAATAGATATAAAAAAAAAACTATTTTTAAATCTTAATAATTGTTTCACTTTACTATATTCTATTTATAATATAATATTCAGATAAATCTGTCTAGACGTATAATTTGGTATGCTAAGCTAAATCTATTAAAACTCGTTTACTGTCATATGTTTGTTGTTATTGCAAAAATATTAAACTACAAATAAATTGGAATAGAGGGAATAATATTATTTTTTAATAAAATATTTTAAAATTGGTCTGTTCATTAATTTTCCTTCTTATATTAAATTAATACTTATGGAGAAATCAATCCTATTTAATAAAGTTGTTCAAAAAATTGATATATTTATTTTCTTGTGTTGTAGAGTGGTATATATATATATATATATATATATATATATATATATATATATATATATATATATATATATATATATTTATATATTATTTATTAAATTAATATATTTTTTTTTTTTATATATTAATATTCTTAATCATTTACTATTT
>Ga0123342_1000498_pt1 | contig 62197 bp, 36 predicted proteins | sample Turbeawhitnodule_FD_89960 | JGI IMG/M metagenome (GOLD analysis project Ga0123342, IMG submission 89960) | Root nodule microbial communities of legume samples collected from Mexico - Turtle bean Mexico white nodule | ecosystem: Host-associated > Plants > Roots > Nodule | place: Mexico: Nepantla... | reverse complement strand
TACACTGCACTAACAACCGCTCTCTCTTTTGTGTGTTTGCACGTGATATATATATTAAAAAATCTATATATATATATATATATATACATATATATATATATATATATATATAGTCAAGGTCTCAAGCTAATTCATCTCTACATTTAAAAGAAACTCTCAGTTGAAACTGCCATGAAATTTAATATCTGGACTCATCCATTGATCTCATTACTTTTATAACATAATATGTATATGTTATTTTTCTTACTAGAAACTAGGAAGCATAGCATCCAAACTATTTAGTAAATATTCTGCACATACAAAATGTAAATTCGGTAATAGTTTTACAAAGAACTAATCTATTGTATGTGCAGAGTCTACAGTAAACTATTAAATATTTTTCATACCATAGGAATATCTATACCCTATATATATATATATTATAGTTAAACTAATACTACATTATTTATTCTAATTTAAAAACAAATTTCAGTTCCTAATACTTCCAACTTTAGCATAATGTTGATGACACCATTCAGAACTATATGAAAACTACAACCAGAATATGATATTTCCTTGTAGCAACAAGAGCACAAATTCACTTTTCCTTGGAAGAATTACAGGGCAACCTGGCAAAATTATAAACAAGATCCATTAAAACTAACATACCAATGACTATAAAAAGGATTCAATTTTAATTAAGAAAATAAAATTATTTTAAGTAAAATTTAAGTAGTCTAGTAAGGTTTTATAAGAGGTTAGTATTATAATTTGTTGATATAATTGTATACTTCATTATAAATCACTTGTAGGAAAGAGTTATTTGATATCTTTTTGGAGCCAGCCACCCGAGAGATAAAGAAAATGAGATATAAAAGATGGTGCAAGAAATATGAGTGAAAATACAGATCCTTGTAATATCAGTCTAAATTCACAGGCTCATAAGCAGTGTTTACATATTTTACACATATTGCAGTGTTTATGGATACTTAATATATTTATTTACAGTATGGATACCATTACTAATTAATTGTAAGATTTAAATATATTTTAATTTTTTTATCAACAAATCAATATTATGTATATAAAAGATATCAAACAAACAAATTATATTTCAAGTATAATTATTATATAACACATATATACACATACTTCAGGGGAAACAAGGAAAAGAGTTATTATAGAACTTGTTAAACTCCTCAAAAACTCATCTAACATAAGAAAACTATATGGTATAATGCAACCTGTTGGTCACAATCTGCTAGTTTCATGTGATGCATCATGGCCAGCATTTTCAGAATTTCAAAGTCTAATTAGATTAATGAATCAACAATCCAATAAGAAGAAGGGGAGAGGAAAAATATTGCATGCATGATTTTCAATAACACATCTCTTTCTCACTGTTCTTAGTATTTTTTTTTTATCAGAAAATATCATTCATAATATATATAGCCGCACGATTTTCCATAAATCAATGTTATTCCAATACATAAATGTGAGATTGGACCAAATCAACAACTTAATTATTTAGATAAAATCCACATCAAAATTTAGTTAGTAACTAACTAATAAGGAACCGTATGCCCAATTTTTTCGTCAATTTCTCCACGAAAGAGAGAACTCCTCACAAACATTTTCTCAAAGATACTATCAAATTTGAAGACCTTACCATCTACTTCTCAACCTGAAGCCTTCCATTCCTCGCCACAATCACATGCTCCAATATTCCTGCGCAACAGGGCAAAATGCAACCACAAAATAAATCCCTGCTTTAATAAAAACTTAACACCTTTGTCACCCTATGTTTCCATAAAACTCATTCATTCCTTTTAAACATCAAATAACTCTTTCCGTCTATGTTGTAAGAAGAGCAAAAACTAAAGAAGAGCGAAACGAAAAACGAACCCGAGAGAGTGTTCCAAAAAATGATTCCGAACTGGTGAAATGCACCGCTGGAAAGAAAACTCACCATTAAACGCAACACCGGAAGAAAAACGCATCACAAAGCGGTAGGCAAAGAAATAGGGCATGAGAAATGGGGAAAGAAACCAATTTAGAGAAATCAAATAGGATCAAATAAATCATCAATTGGAGCCGTAGTACAAGAACAAAGAAATCTCTGTGTGCCAAAAATTCTTCAAAAGATATGAATTATGTTTGAAAGATGAAAATGGGAAGAGTTAATTTGAATTTTGAACGGGAACGTTTTCTAGGACTATACAGAAAGAAAAAAATTGTTTAAAGGAATGTACCGTGTCTGAAACCGTGCTTCCTCCAAAAATTCAGTCCTCCAACAAAACCAGTGTATGAAAAACTTTGAAAGTGAAAAAAATGAGGTGGAAAATTAGAATATGTAATTTTATTGTGGTTTCTTAAATAATCATGGAAATTCACCAGAGGTTTAAAAAACCCTCGATATGCACATGTATTATCTGGGGTTATTAGAACCTCTATTAACAAACCTCCGTTAAAATTAAAAGTTTTTGTAGTGAGAAATATGGAAGCTCAGGTAATGAAGAACCATATAAAATAATTTTTCATCTTTTACCTCTGCAATTTTCTTCTTTCATGGTATTCATCCCTTTTTTTCATTCATTCACATCTCACAATTTTGTTAATATGGTTAACAAATTTTGTATACATATTACACTTGCACTAAAGGTTCTATTGTCGTGATTGTGTTCTTCATATTTATAAGATGTTTTTCTTTTTTGTTGATGACTTATTAAGTGATATTTCAAATTTACTATTAAATATATCATATTAAATATTTTTTTCTTCAATGTAAAATGTTGATATCCAATTTTGGGATTTGACCCTAAAAGAGTCAAGTTCACAATGATATAAAAATTTGGTTGCATCTTAATTGCTAACTAATGAGCTTGAACAAATTCTAAAATAATAAACCTATATATCTCTTATATTTTTTCAAGAAGATCAATTAACATAGTTGTTTGTTGTTGTGCATGTATTCTTCTTATAATTATAAGTATGGTGGATGAGCTAAACAAAATTAGAAATTTCAACAATCCATTTTTCTTGAAAAATCATGAATATGCTTATCCACTATATTCCTATTAACTCATATAGTCCATAATCACATCTAACAAATTTTAAATTCAAATTTATATCGACGATAAAATTATCTTAAACATCATAACAACTAAACATAAGTAAAATAATTTCTCTTTTTCTTAGTAAATTGGTTTATCTTGCCAAACTCATATTGAACTTTTCCAAAAACATTTATTGTATAGATAGATGCATCATGGTTCTCAAGTTTATACCCAATATTCAAAATACAATATTTGTGTCTAGACTCATAATCTTGCATTCTTTTTACCTCCAACCTATTATCAACAACCTTTTCAAACTTCACCCCAAAATCTATGAGGGTTGCAAAAAGGAATAAAAAATATTAATACTTTCACTTTTTTGAATAGAATTCATCAAAACAAAGAGAAATACTTCTATTTGTAGATAGTTACCCCTTATTCTTTGATTTTATATATCCCATAAAGTCATTCATTTTATTCCAAAATATACTATGATTTCATTCTTATTCAAATATTTTAAATAGTAAGTAAGGTCACTTTTGAAAATATACCTTATATATACTTTAAAAAAACATTTTCATAATGTGTCATAAGCAAATGCAATAACATGTTTATGGAAATACTTTTGCAATAACATCTCCAATGTCTAAATATACATTTGTTATGATAGATACAAGTTTTCTTCACTTATTTTTCAACCATGTGTGAAGCAACCATCTAAAAATCTCTCTTACTCATATGGCAATAAATAAGACACAACCAAACAAAATTGACTGATAATTACTATTTAATCCAATAAATGGGAACAAACAACATAATATACTTTTTAATTTTATACATGACATAAAATTTATAGCATCTATGAATTGTTAGTAAATTATTCTTGATATAACATCCCCCAATTTTTCTTTTTTACTATTTGAGACTTTTCATCATATTGGATTGCATAAAAATATTTGAATTTTCAACTTGTTTTTGTTTACAATAACGGAAAGAAGCTTCAACATTTCCAATATCTAAAATTTTCTTATACATTCCTCATGTGATTCCAACATTTTCTATTAAATAATTACGAGTCACCGTTGTTTAAAATAACAAACAAAATTTTTCACGTGTAATTATTCTTCCTCAAATTTTCCACCATAACTCTTACAACAACATTAATCTTCTTATTACACCTCATGTATAATACACTTTAAGACTAAGCATGACATGATTATTATTTTTCTTGAATTATTTAATAATCCAAATGCTTTTCATGTGGTTTCTTGAAACAATAAGTGAAGTTTGACAACCTCTTCAAAAAGTTGAATACATTTTTTCCTCTTACAAATGTTATCCTAAATTTCTCCTTTCACAATTTTTTTTATTTTGTGTTAACCTTCACTACAACATACTAAGATAATAGTTGAAAATAATTTGTTGTATTAGTAAACATGAGTCCTTTAAAGGAAATTTTCACCTTTTTTATAACTTTTAAGCCTATAAGAACAAGAGGACGGTATGAAACTTGGAATAACTTAGTTTTAGAAAGGAAGAAAAAATCTAAAAAGAAAGAAAAAAAAAGGAAAATTACAAAACATATTTGTTCATGTCCTAAAATTTCACTTTTCTCTTGTGTTTAAATCTTTGTTTGGTATTATTTTATATATACTACAATAAAATAATTAAATAAAAATTAATTTTAGAGACAAAATAATTAATTATTATATTAATTAAACTATTATTATTTTAAAAAATAAAAAATATTAATATTAATATAAGAAGTTTCTATTACAATAAGAATAGAAAATAAATCACCAATTTGATAAATTATTTTTCTTAAGAGGTCTAGCACCCTTAGTTAAGCAATATAAGCAAGTTGTTATCATTTTTCTTACACGAACTATCATGAATTAAAAAAAAATACACTATGAATAATAAAGTGAATGAGCCTTCAAAGACTGTAATTCACCTTTTTATTTGGATGGATATGTTCTTACAAAAAAAGAAGCCGAACGACAGCAGTAGAAGTCGTTTTGGTTGAATAGCTCCTCCGAAGAAGCCAGAGGCAGGGGAGGAAGCAGTTGCAAATTTCCGATCTGAAGACGCAGCACGTAAAGGAAGACGAAGATGACGAAGAAGAAGAAGGTTCCATTGTTCTGGACTTGGGTCACAGGTTCCGTCGTTTTGAGGCTCATTCTCCTCTACTTTCCCCAAAACCTCAACCTCTCTTCTCGCCCCGAAGTCTCCACCCCCCTCACTAGCCTCCGCCGCCGTATGCTTTTCTTTCCCAACTACCTTTAATTCCTATATCCATGTTTTCTTATCAACTTCAAATTCTCTTTTCGCAGTGGCCGAGGGTTACTGGTTGAAGCAGTCGTCAATTTCACCCTATGCCGGTATTTCACTTAGTTCTTTCCTTTTCAGATTCCTTCATTGGATCAGTTTATGTTTTTATTATTTAGTATTGTGTAAGCAATCTCAGGCTGTTGTTCGTGTTTCCAGGATCAATGTACCATGGTTCCCCTTTGTTACTGACACTTCTCGGCCCGCTCACAGTAACAAGGTACCTGCTTGTGTCAGATTTTGTTCAGTTGTTTTATTTAAATGGAATCACGTAAAATGTTCGAAGTTCCTATGGTGTAATGACTTCGAATTACCTTGTTGATGCTTCAGAATTGAAGGACAGCCTGATCATCTTTTATGCAGGTAACTTTCTCCGCCTTTTACTTATGAGTATTACCAGTATCTATCCAGTTGTTTATTTCCAATTTCCATAGCTCATGAATCATACTTGTTGTAATATTCGTTGCTCAATAATTCGTATCTATACTCGTAATGCTGTTTGCCGTTGAATCTTGTGTATGTAGTTCTTCAGCGTTGTGTTCACTTATGTATGTTGGATACTTTGTTGAACAGTAAATAATCAACTCATTTCCGGATATAGTTTGGTTTTTGTTATTGCAGATGTGGTTAGTGCAATGCTTATTTGTGCTGTTGGTGAAAAACTCCAGGTGGCATACAGTTCAAGCTTACAATTACTTGGCCTTCGTGATTTGTCAGAGAATTCAGGTTGTTAGCATGTGCTTCCAGTGTGACCCTTCTGTTCAAATTTCATATGATTATGGTTGGCTTTGCTTCTTCCATTTTTATTTGTTATTTTAAAGTGATGTATAAAACTAGTGTATAAGTTTGAAGATCCTTTTCAGATAAAAATATATACAATCAAAGAGAGAGAATTTATATTTCGTGCATGCTGCATTATAAGAAAATTGTCGGATGGTACTTGATGAAGATTACTGGATAGTATTAGATATGCAAGGAGTGCCCCTTTTGATTCTTGGCTTTGCCTTCCCTCTTTTGGGATAGTGTGTTTACAGTGAAAAAAAAGGACCGGAAATGAAACACCTTATCGATCATTACATGTCTGGGTGGTTTCTGTGAACAAATGGATGATGAAGTCTGTGTCGGTCTCGTTTTTGTGTCATAACAAACACTATGCTTACCTTTCCAGAAAAAAAAGATAATGTGTTTTTCTGAATTGCTGAGAAGAAAACCTGGTATTTGCAACTATTGTTATGGAGGGTAGGTGACGATCATATTATAAAATTTAATGTTAAAAACTCCCCTTCTGGCTATGGGTCTTTTTGAAAATATGCAAATTCCTTTTCATCCCTTTTGATTGTATCTTTACTGTTTCCAGAGCTTCTTCCTTCAGGAGATTTTGCTGCTCTTGTATACTTGTGGAATCCTTTCACGATAGTTGCATGTGTTGGTCTATCCACATCTGCAATTGAGAACTTGATGGTTGTGCTCTCGCTTTATGGAGCATGTTCGCGTAAGCAGCTCATAACCTATGTTTTTAATTTCTGAACTTTTAGATTCTACTTAGTCCTATCATGTTTAATTGTTTTTTTTAGTTGTTTTCTGGTTAAGATTTATTTGCTTTTCAATATTGAAAAATGAATTTTGCTTGGCATTGTTGTGTGATGAAAAGTACTGTTAGTTTGTGCTTCTTGGGGAAGTTCTTATGGGAAGTACAGGGGGAATCTCCATTTTTAGCTGAAGGATTACTTTTATACAACAGGACTAGCTCCGTTGGCAGCTTTTGGATGGGTCATGGCTACACACTTGTCTCTGTACCCTGCCATCCTTATTATCCCAGTATGGTGTTGCTTGAACCCTTTGTATAACATTTTCAGCATAATCTGCAAATCTTTGTTCTCTGTAATTTTCATTTTATTTATCTGTAGACACTAATATTATCCTCTTTTTCAGGTGATATTGTTATTGGGATATGGTCCTGATGCTCCTCCTAGGAAATTATTCTGGCAAAGGAACAGTCTTGAAGTTGGCAATTCCACCGTAAGTGATGTTTATTCAGAAGAGAAAGCAAAGAACCAGCTAAAGGTTGCGAATGTATTCTCATGGAGGCCAGTTGTGTCTTTTCTGTTCTGGACTTTGCTTTGGTCATCCTACATCTTAGTCCTTTGTAGTATGTATGTCCAACAGTATGGCGGTCTACAGGAGTTATTCAAAAGGTTTTGCTTAAATACTTTGACCATTATTCATTTCTGACAACAATTTTGCAAGTGAAGAAATACATATGCATATTTGTTCATTATTATAGTAGTTACAAGAATTTGGGCTTAGTTGTTGTTAGCGAGTCAGCTAAAGAGTAAAGACCGGGGGAGCTTTTCTGAGAGCCCATGAAGAATCTAGAATATCATGCGAAAACAGTTATACACCATTATGATTACTTTCATAATTACAGAAGTACTGGGTTTTGTAACTGCTGCCTTTATGGTCTTTGGAGTCACTAACAACTTTTGAAAATCATAAGCTACCTTGAGGCCTCATAAGATTTAGAAAATTTTAGGTCCATATTACTGTTGTTTGTTTGTTCATGTAATACTGTAGAGTTAGTTACTGTTGGTGTGCAACTCTGAAGTAAACTCCTTTGGGAAGTCAAATAATTCATTTCCCAGTTAAGCCACTTTCTTGGCATTTATGCACTATGCTTGATTTTTCTTGTATTATAAAAAAGTTATGCACATTTTTCAACACCATTGTTTAAAAAGTAAATGAACTTAGTATGAGGACAATTAATATGTTTACCATGTGTTAAAGGAGGTAGATTTTACCGTATTATCTCTGTTGAAGAACATTGTTTGTGATTATGAAATTTATATTATTTCTTTTTATTCTCTTTTGTTATTATCATTATCAAGAACTGTTAAATGTCAACTGTCACAATTTCTTGCTTCATGGGAGTTACATGTTTTCTATATCTTGTAATTAAACTTCTAGGTTGTTTGTGCAGAACCTATGGCTTCATTCTCACAATACAAGATCTGTCTCCAAACATTGGGGTTTTGTGGTATGTTCTTTAGGAAGGGAAACTGCCATCTTTAGTGTAGACTTGAATGTTTTATTCCTCCCATGAACTTTGACACTTATTTTGTTCTGATGATATTTGCATTACAGGTACTTCTTTGCAGAAGTTTTCGATTTTTTCAGAAATTTCTTCCTGATAGTATTTCATGGGAATGTTCTGTTGATGCTAGCACCATTAGCCTTACGGCTAAATCATCGGCCATGCTTTCTTGCTTTTGTATACATTGTGATATCTTCTATGTTAAAGTCTTATCCTTCAGTAAGTTTCTATTTTCACTAGTTTCTATTTTTTACCTGGACTCAAATTAGCTCTTGGACTTTAACCATGATGGTCTCATTGGGTGTTGCTGAAAATATTTTTATCATTTAGAATGAAGGAGGCGTTGTTACCCTGTTAAATGTTCAATGCATGATATTGTATGATTACATCATCCAAAATAGAAATTATGCAAATAAGTATGTTACACACTTAGCACATTCACAACATATACACGCTTAGAAGGGAAAATGTTAACGGTATAGTTGTAAATATTGAACTGTGAACTTGAACATAGAATGTCCAGCACTGATGTGTTTATTTTGTGTGAAATTTTCATCATGCTGGTATCTGATTGATCTATGTATCTATCTACAATCCACTTAGAGAAGTCCATATATATTATGTGTTTGTGTGAATTTGCATCATGTTGCAATCTGATTGATCTCTGTACCATTTTGTCTGTCTATCCGTAATCAAACATAACAGAATCCTCACTGATGTTGATAGGACTCCTAGACATCAAGAAGATGCTTATGGGCCTAATATACTTGAGAAAACTGAAAGGCCCAGAAAATGACAAGTCTACACTAGGAGAAAGAGAGTGAGGCTCAGTAGTGGAGAGAGTGGGGCCCAGTAATGGAGGAGACGAGAAAGAGAGTGGGCCTCCGTAGTGGAGGGAATGAGAATTTGTTAGAGGAGAATGGATGAGGTGGCATGAGGGACGTGTAGGGAGCAGTCACTATCTGGGGAGAGAGGAGAGTGGGGGAGGCAGGCTGGATTATTCTGTTAGCAGAATATTATTCTCTCTGGGAGGAGTCTTTGACTGGGTATTTTACTTGCTTGTAGTAGAGCCACTGAGCTCACTGATATTCTCAAATTAAAAACATTATAGTCAAATTAATAATATTATAGCCTCTGATATTCCTTTTTCTATCATGTGTTTATTTTTTGTGAATTTTTGTCATGTTTCAATCTGGATTAATCCCTGTAACCATTTTGTTTTCATTTTAACTAGGTTGGTGATTCAGCTCTGTATTTGGGTTTACTTGGGTTATTTGCTTATGAACTCAAAGGTTACTTCTCTTTCTTGTTTACCTTTTATATTGCGTATAATCTCCTTTTGAATAATCAACTTCCTTTATTTTCAGATATGCAGTTCTCATTCTTTCTGTTATCTGGTTATGTTGGGGTTTCACTTCTTAGCCCTGTGATGCATAATTTATGGATATGGAGGGTATGGAGTTTTGTGTTCACCTACAATTTCAAATAGATTATTCTGTTATCTTCAGTTTCTCATCTCTGTAATAAAATGGGCAGGGTACTGGGAATGCCAATTTTTACTTTGCGACTGCAATTGCTTATGCCTGCTTTCAGGTGCGTTATATCTTACTCATTGTGATACTCATCTTAATCGTTGTTGCTGTATCTCTTTTCTTCACTAGTTTTTGTAGCCATTAAGTTTATATACAAATGGAAGTCTACTACCCATTTTATATCTACTACCCATTTTATCATTGCATTTGATTTATTTATATTCTTTTTCAGATAATGTTTATCAAATAATTCTAGTTGAAGTTATTTGTACTTTCTTGTATATTTTATCATATTGTGAGCCAAAGATTGATGCAAGCTCATGAACACAAGCCCCAGCCTCTGTCTGGGACAAGGGCCCTGTAGTAAAGTCTTGACCGTAGACATCATTACTCTTTAAATTTTGAAATTATTGATTTTTGTTTCCTTTGAAATAAATAATTTTTAGTTGGCCTTTATAAAATAAATTATCTCACATTTTTAAAATTGATATTAATTTGCAATTTCAAATATTCGTTTTAAGACAGTTTTTTTTTTTAATTTTAAACATTCTTCAAATTTATATTAATTATAGTATCACATAGATATAAAATCATTTCTGAAAGAAAAAGGTTAAATTCTTAATTCACAGTATTTCTCTTTTCCAATCATTAATGCTCTCTTTTGTTTCCGAGGAGGGAGAAGGATATTTCTTGTGTTTGTTTAGGTGATTTTGAGAGTGGGGGGAAGAGGATGAGTGTGTTTTTCAATCATCACAAATCTCTTCTATCAAGAGGTGCTGATTCCATGTAGAATTATTGCATTTTATCCATTTTATCCATATATCTTTGTACATTCATTTTATTATAATATACAAAATTAAATATTATATAAATTTATTTAATAATTTTAAAAATATATTAATTATATAATTAATAACAACATATAATTATAAATAATGAAAATAATAAAATAAAAATATAATATCAACAAAACAATAATTATATAAAATAACAAATGTGTTTTTATTATTTTTAATATATTTAATAAATTTATTTCAATTTAACACAAAAATATTTTTTATTATATATTTTTTTAATTTTTTATTAAAAAATATAAGTAATTATGGATATTATATATTAGAAAAATTAAATTAATTCAAAACTACATACAAAAAATATATCATAATTTATTATTTAAATATTTTTTTAATAAAAATGATAAATTTATAAACTTACATTTTACGTATTTCAAATAATTTCTAAATTATCTCTCAACTATCATATCACTTACGACTTTCAATAAATTATACTCACAAATCCACTTTATCGTCCCTCGATGCTAACAATCTCGCATATCAAATATTCTTTCTAATCCTCACAAATTCACTCCCTTCCCTTCCAACAAATTCCCTTCTCAACCCAAACACAACATTGATGAATTCATCTTATTTTTTAATTTATGGTTCTTTATGTTTTTGTTCCTTGTAGAAATATGTGTTTTTTCTGAGATTTTGAGATGTTAAGACTTATAATCAAGTTATGTTGGATCATGATATCGATATTAAAAATTTAAATTAGACTAGGTTGTGAATGGCCAAAACTTGAAGCAAATTAATGTTTTTATTGATATGTATAAGATTTTTTTTAAAACAAATAATTTTTTTAAACTCATTTTTAAATGAGATTTAAAAAAAAGATTAGCCCATGGATGGGTCCTTGTCCATTAGGCTTTTGTGAATATTTTAGCTCATGGACTGGGCTATATTAACGTTTCTATTAAAAAAATAAAACGTTTTGTACGTTATCTTGTAAACTTATGCATGGTGCTTCTCATATGTCAGATCATTCTGGTGGTTGAGAGTGTTAGTGCCATGTTAAATCATGACAGAACACTGACAAAGCTATGTACTGCAATGGTTCAAAACGTCAAATCTTGAGAACTTTCGGGTATGATTTTATGCATCCATGGTATTCATGAGCCTTTCACGTGAATTAGTTATCGGTTCCAGGAACAATTTTGTGCTGCCCTGCAATTACTTATCAAATAGCTGCATTTATTTGGATGTAAGCATTTCTCACCGTGATTAGTATTTGGACGCAAGACTCTGCAATCTTGATGCTGAATGCCATTTAAAAAGGAATAACAATTATGATTTTGTATTGTTGTTCTTAGAGCCCTTTTGTTCTTGATGTACCATTTAGGAAGTTTCAATGGCTTTTTTCTTCTAATACAACTTGAATGCAGCACGTGTTTGTTTTACTTTATTCTAAATTCATGTTACTATAATGAATGCACTTGTTGGTCGGAATATCTGGAGCGTGCATATAGGAATGAACCATATGTAATGACACCGACATCTCGAGCATATCTTACATTATTATAGTCTGTGTAGTGATATTAATGAAGGTTGTTTGGTTGCGTCCTTTGTGAATTTACAACTCTGTAACACCCCTTCTTTGTTGCTTTTCCTCCATTTGAATCCATTGTGATTGCTGACAATTGCTTGATTCATTCGTTGCTTGGGCTGTTATGCACACTCCACCTACTCTAGTCTCTTCACCTCACTTTGTGCAGTGGTTTCACATTTGACTCATTCCATGCCTTTATTTTGAATATTCTAGCATGTGAAACAAGAATATATTCGAGAAAGCAATAGGGTTGTCGTATGCAAGAACAAACACCCGTAAAACGCGCCTTCTCCCTGCTACATGTAAAAAGGCTTTCACATGCACAATTGAGAGATAGGTGTTAGACAACAACGGTCAACGTTGTTTCTGTCCTATTTACCTTTTGGACCGCAAGGAGTGAAAAACAGGAACTTAGATCTGAAAGTGAAACCAAAGAATGTGCTTGCTGCCTTGGGATAAATGGAATTTATACCACACCACATGCTTCCAAATGTGATGTAATGTTTGCCAGACAAATCAGTGTGCTGTGATTACAACCAAGACAGCTCCATCTGACACGTTACACATAAATGAGTTTACCTGTGGTTAGTGATAAATTGAAATGAAAAATATGAACCGCAATTTTTTTTAATAAAGATATAGTATTAGTTATTAAATTGAATAAATAACCACACATGGTTTCTCACGGATTGCATTTCATTACCTCATGCATTATACTCTCTTTTTTCTTTTTCTAAAGGCTTTTAGTATATAAACATTACTCGTTTAAAGAATTAAAACTCTACTGCATTTTATCGGGGGTTATGTTTAAACCTTGAAGTGTTTTTTTTTTTCATTTTTATTTAAAAAAAAACAAGAATTCTATCGAGTTTGGAAAAATTAACTAGTAGTTGGGAATCTTTAGATTTAATTAGGCTTCTTGGTGGAACTTGTACAATTATGTATAAGCAGTTCACTTAATACCGATTTAATTAGGTGGTGGAACTCGTACAATTATGTGTACGCAGTTCACTTAATCGGGGCATGTATATCATGATATCAAATGGTTATTTTTTTGAATATATCCAGATAAAACTGAATTAAGTCGTCTCCTTTTCCAATTGTCAACCACAATTCTGGAAATGAGTACAATAATATTGTAATAGTAATAGTAATACGCACTACAAAACAAAAATAAAAGCTACTTAAAGGGATTTTTTTCTTTTTCCTTCAATGGAGAAGAGAAACTGAGAGATTACAGTGAATCTTTTACCACAAGATTGGAAATCCTCATATTTGTAATAGCGTCCCAAATGACCATTTATACCAACACTATTGGTAGACCCTGTTTAGAGTACATAAAAATAATTTAAAAATTTGATTTGTAAGGATGATTAAAATACGTTTGATTAGTCAAAAATATTTTTAAAATGTTTGCATAAGTCTACTGGTAATCAAATATCAATTTTAGTTTTTTTATCACATCAAATAATTTAATAAGGAGTAGTATAGCATTTTGACCATGGTAAAACTTTTATCTTAACATAAGAAAGTTAATTTTTCCACTTCTGATGAAAATATCTTCTAGGAAAGATAGCTAAAATACAATTTTGAAAAACTTATTTCCAGTTAATATTACTTTCTCAATTTTAGACTTGTATTAAACTAAAAAAATTCATTGTAACAAAAAATGCTCCCTAAAAATAAAATTGGTAAATTTGTTTGGAGGAATCTCAAGGAAAACAAATTAGTACATTGTTGAAAGAACATCACAAGCTCAACTACCACATCTATCAACAACGAAGGACAACTGACAGTTGTAAGTCTCATATTGTCTTATTTATTACAGAATTGACGAATGTAATATCTCTTAATTTACTATTGTACAATTCTCATTAAAGTATTATTTTTGTTAATAAGAAGCTTTTATAAAAGATTCTCAATTAAAATGAAAAATGATTTTTATTTTCTTCACTTTATTTTGCTTGTGATTCTGTTGACTTTGACTGGGAAGTGTTGAACATAGATAAGGTACGCTTTCAGTAGAGCAATAGGAGAAATAAATAAGTTCATAAAAAATTATTTTAATTATTTGTTTATTTCATAGCGGAACATTGTGAATTTACTCCATGCTGGTGTGAGTTTTATTGTACTTGAATGCTTATGGTAGGTTTGTGTACTGAGATTGTATAGATATTGAGTTTAGTCAGACTTTTGAAATGAATAATTTCAATTGATTATCTCAGGATTAAGGTACCATACTCTACTTTTCTTTTAGGTTTTTAAAAAATTATACAATTACATAATTGGAAAAATAAGTTCAGTTCAGATAATAATTTTTGTTGTTTCAATCGTGCATGCATGGGCGTTTTTTGAATTTTTTTGTTTTTCTTTAAATTGAATGTTTTTGTAATTTTTTTGCTACTTTTGTTGAAATCGTGTATGTTAGCACGTTTTATAATTATTATTTATTGGGTAAAGTTGGGTTTTTTATAAATTTTTTTTTTTTTTTAAATCGTGCTTCCTAGAATATTTTTATTTATTTATTTATTTACACTAAAAAAATTAAATTTAATGATAAAAATAATTAGTTGTTATATTAATTAAATTAGATATTATTTTAAAAATTAAAAAAATTATTAATATCTAAATTATTTTTTATTGTTGATAAATAATTTTTAAATTGGTATTTAAGGAGCTACTAACTAATAACTTTAAAATCTAGATAATTGATAGTTAAAACCTTAGTAGTTAATTGTACACTAATTTAGAAATTATTTATCAATAAAAATCAATAATTTTTTTTAGTTTAAAAGTAGTATCCAATTTATTTAATATAATAATTAATTATTATTTTCTCTAAAATTGGTTTTTATTCAATGATTTTTCAGTAATGTTGATTTTTTTTTATATTTTTAATATTTATAAATTTAGATAATGTAATTAATTAATTATTTATATAATAATTGAATGTATTTTGAATAATTTAAAATATTAATGTAGTCAAATATATTTAAATGATTTTTTCTAAAAAATAGTTAATATTTAGTTTATTTAATTAATTAATGAAATTATTTATGTTAATTGATGCAATTTTGGAAAAATTAAAGTAATGTCACTAAAATATATGTTACCAATGAAATAAGATTAATTAAAATGAGAGGGGAAATAAATATTTAGTAAATTATTTATCATTGTTGGTGTGGGGAATTTTTTCTGATTGTGACAATAAGAACATTTTTTTAAGATTGTTTTAACCTGGTTGATCCATTTTGTTATGGATACGAGTAGTTGTTGGTCTTTCTAACTCTTTACCGCACATGTGAGGGGTAAGAATGAAGTTCAAGTCCATATATGTTGACCAATAATCTTCATTTCAGATTGGATGAAATTGAATTTCATAAACCCAATGAGTGTTGTGTAGACTTTAAATTAGATAAACATATGTTAACACTTGCAAGTATCAAGTTGAACAAACGAAAATTACACAAAAAAACAACAGAATCAAAGAGCTTGAAATGTTCCACAATCACACCACCAGTCATTTAATTTAATTATGTACATTGGTTGTTGATTAAAATTTGATTTTCCCTCTTTGATTTCTTTGTAATAATCCAAGTATCTATTTTAAACATAATTGATTGATTTTAAGACTCACTAAGCTTGTTTAACATTCTAACAATATTTTGGATTGGTGGTGGACGATGTTGAAATTATGGTGTGACCAAGATTTTTCTATAATATAGTGTGTTTGGATATCACAAAATTTTAGTGCACTATAAAAGAAGTGAAAGTAACTATTTACTGTTTTACTTTTACACCATGAAATTAATTCAAACCCATTGATATATAGTTTGTGTCATAGCGTCTTTTTAACATGATCCACCACCAATGAAAGCATACATTGATGAACAAGTTTTCATTTGTAACTAACGTTTAATTCTTTCAATATGAAGTAAGTTTATTTTCTATTATTTAAATATAAAATTAATATTTTGGGCTAAAAAATATGATAGTGTGTGAAGTTTCAACCAAGTGATAATCCTGTCATATTTGAGTATTATATTTGTGTGGAGTGACCGTTGACAGAAGAAGCTATTAATAAAATAAAGCACATGCGAAGTTGGTTTTAGCCTATATGTTTTGGTGAGTGACGAATAGTGTGATTAAAATATAGTAATGTTGTAGGTGTTTAACCATCGTATAACAAGGAAATCTCTCTAGGTTACAGAGCTTGCAGTTGATTATTTAGAAGGCAATGGAAGGTAGAAGTAGAAGGGAATTTAATATGATAAAGTTGAAGACCCGTGAAGAAACAGCGTGGCATTGAGCATTGTATTTTTGTGCAGAAGTGGTGCTGGTTAGGAAGGAGAGTGGAGAGGCAATGGAGGACCCTATTTGACCATATGGAAGAACTCCACCAAAAACAAAAACTGGTTTCACTTTGGCAGTGCATGGAAGAAGATGGACCCACCCTGCAACTTTGTTTCTTTGTTTATTACTGCAAGAGAAATGGATGTGTTGGAGCAGAAGCGAAGAGAAGAGAAGAGAAGGGGGGCAAAGATTGTTTGGCAGATATGATGAGAGGGTTAAAACGATGATTGTTGCGTGCTTCTTTCTCCCTTGGTACCAACACCGACCTTGCTTCTGTCAAGTGTCTGCATCAACCTCACCATGCCAACTTTACGTCACTCACGTGATCTACCACACCATACCATATGTTACTACCTACCTACAACCTACTGTTACACTTTTACCATAACCATTGCTTCGTTTTTAGCCAACCAATCACTAACGTTATTCTCCTTTTTCTGTGCCCTATTGCCTTTAACCACTCACCCTAACCCTAACCCTAACCCTATCGTAATTCTGCAGTATCAAACAAAATTTTGGTTGGACTCGTTCCCTTTCTTTCTTCTATAGTTTTATTAAAAATTCAACTTCCCGCTACTGCTCCAACAACTGCACCAGCGATGACCATGTTCATCATTGGTGTGATCAAACTAAGACTCGTGAATTAGTATAGGAATGAAGCATTGGTAGTTAAGAAAGAAATAAAGAAAAAAAAATGTTCGAGAATGGAAAATTTTATGTTTTCTTCTTCTTTTGTTCAGTATATTGCAGGATAGTCAGAAAAGAAGAGTTTTTATTTGGATTCTTCAATTCGACTAATCTATATTCCAAAAGAGGGAGGTTTTTATGGTAAAAAAAAAGTTATTTTAAAAAATAAATAAAATAAAACGAGACACTTTAATCTATAGTTAGTGATGTTTCTTGTACGGAAAGTGATTAAAGTCAATCTGTTCAACATCTAACTTCAGACATTTATCCGACTTTACAAACCATCAAATCAAACTTCCATATCAAAATAATACAGTATGAATCTTTATAATCAATCTTTATCAGGATCTTTATAACCAATCTTTAATAAAAAAGAACAAAACACAATACAAACTAAACATTCTCTAAAACATCTGAAATCCCACACCCAAAAAACTAGTCCCACAAAACCTACTCGAAAGTAAGTCCACTTTCTTCAAACCAAGAAAACTTTACCTGTCCACAAACCTGTGCGTAAACCGGATATCTGTTCAAGGCACCAACAACTGTATAACACAAGAATCTGAAAAAAAAAAAAAACCCTAAATCCTAAATATTTCTGAATAAGTAGAAAATAAACATTTACACCCTTTATTTTTTTTAAATACTTCATACAACATATAAAATCGAAATCGAAAGAGAAATTATTTCCTTAACACTAATTTAAGACTAAGATTTTCTTTCAACTACGGTGAAAATTTCCATAAAAGTATGGATGTCGTTTTTATATTTAATTTTAATTTCATGTAATTTCTCTTTCTCTTTCTTTCCTATTAAAAAATATAAGAAAGTAACCCATTTTGTACTTCTTTTTCTTTTCCTTCAAAATCAGAATAACTTTTTCTTGTACTTCTCATTTATAAATTCCACCTAAATTCATTTCACGTTTTGCAAAAATAATATGAAAAAAATTTCGAACAGCGGTTCTTGTCTCATCGATTGTTGTGTCCTGGAACGAAACTAGCTTAGGGTGGGCCCTGTCTCTTATTTTATTTTACCATATAATTTAAGTGATTAAATAAATAAATATTTCTATTTAAAATTGGATGATAATATTAACTACTAATTATTTACTTCTTATTTTTAATAAAATTATTATGTTTTTATAAATAGTTTTTATAATTTCTCAAAATAATGACATTCTTTTTAACTTGTTTAGATAGGTATTTATATTTTGAGATAAAAATATTTGGAATATATTTAATTTTTAATGTTCCTATTTTATTATTTATTATTTTTAGTTTACAATATTTACAGCTAAATCATATTTATAAACTTATGTGAATAACGTAACCTATTTATTTTGAATTTTTTACATTGTTTATAGGAATCTAACAAGATTGGTATAAATTGAAATGTAAACTTAGGGAAAATCACAGATTGGGATTATTTATTGTTTGGTTAATTTTATTTATATTGATTTGTGTGGAAATAAAGTAAAGGGAGAGAAGAAGTGTTTTATGAGATGATTTGAGTGAAAATTTAAGAGTTAAATGTGATTTTTACTATGTTGTTTATTTATATGGGTGATTTTTTTACGAGCATGGGTTGTTGGTTTTATTCTTGACAAATGGGCATAGTGCATACTTTGTCATGTGAGAGTAATTCAAATGGTCATGTATTATTTGAAGTATTCACAAATATTTTTTAATATTCGGTTTGTGCCATAATGCATTATTTTAATATTGCACAATGACAAAAATTAAAAGACATTTTAAATGAAGGTCAACTAAATGTTACAATTGTGAATACATTAATTCAAACATAACAATAGATTAAATAATGTATAATAAATTAAGTTTTATTACTTAATTGATTAAGGTAAACCACTTGATTGATTATGATCATAATCGATAAGGATTTTGAATGTAATTTGATTATGAGTTTTTAGTTAATCAATTATTCATTGTAATATAATTGATTATGATTTTCGGTTAATCAATTATTCATTGTACTCTAATTGATTATGGAATTTCAGTTAATCAATTGTTTCTTGGGTTCTTTGGATTAAATATCCTCGAGCCTAGGAGACAAGTGTATTGGTAGGGTCCGTACGACCGAGACCATGACTCGGCACCCGATCAAAGCCGACCGATGGCTTAAAACCCAATACGCCTAAGCAGTATTAATGAGACTAATCATCGATTAAGCACTAGTTAATACACTCCTAAACATGATCCAAATTCCCTAATCTAACCAAATAACAAATGGCTCATGATAATCACATAAATAGACACAATTAGGTATGTCATTACACAGTACTAATAGCATCGAGTGTCGAAGAGCCTTTTGCAGGTACCATCCGAGCATGGAGTTAGAGGAGACCGAGAGGCTGGGTGAGATCGAGGAACTCTGAGAGGAAAGGAGAAAGAGAGAAAGGAAGTAAGGGTTGAGATATCTCTTAAATATCCCTATTAATTTATTTTTTTCGTTGTCAATAAAAAAATATCCATAATTCATTGTTATGCTTCTGCCACTTCACTTTGTGTATAGTGCTTCATCAACCTCAACCTCCATGATTGGTCAAGATACGTCAATTCCACTTTCCCTATTTCCTTCTCCTCACTTTCCTCATCGCACCTTACCCTTCCACCATTCCTCATAAAATAAAGTTACCTGCCCACCATTCATCATCAACATTATCACACTTAGATACTTTACATTACTCTTGTTTTTATTTTATCATCATAGCTTATCATTCTTCTACTCAACAAAAGGAGTTCAACTAATATTAAACCATAACTCTACTTGCTTTTTGAACTATAATACATCCAATAGCCTTATTCACTACATGGTTATCCAATATTAAAGTGTTATTTGTAAAAGGCACCCCTCTAGAAGTTCAAATAAGTGACAATTGTCCAAATTTGAAGTTTAGTTTAATTGAATACAAATGTTAGCATTCATGTCTGTGGATTGATAATTAGTTTAGTGTTGATATACATATATACATACATATGGATAAAAGTGAAAGTGTTTTAGGTGTCATTAGAATTAAAACTTATTTACCAAACTTTAAACACTAAAACGTCTATGAATTATGAAAATTGGTTACTACAAAATATATGTATTTGAAGCTCTTTAGATTAATATATTTACTTTCTTACATGTTTTATTGCTTTAATTCAATTCACTGCATTCAACCATACTAGCAATTCTTGATTTACTTTTTTTTCTTCACTTTTAAAACTAGTATGACTTAATTAAGTTCCATCTTTCTTAAGTTTTCAAAAAGTAATAAAAGTCATTTCTAATTTTATATTAATCGTAATACCATTTTATATTAATTACAAAACCTTATATTTATTAACACGTAAAAAAAAAGTAAAGAAGATGACAAGATAAAATATAAATCATGTCATCCAATTAATGGAAAAACCAAACAACAAAAACTAGATTGCAAATTACTCAATAAAAAAAAAAATCAATTCAATAAATTAAAAAAATTCGACAAAAACACAGTGAAAAATAACCTAAATTATGAAAAACCTAAAATTTAAATAAATTATATAATATTAAAATTTAAAGTAAAATAAAAATATTTGATGGCTAAAATATTTCTAATTTTAGAGTTAGGGCCATTTATATTTTTGTTCTTTTGTTTTTTTAATATATATCGGAACAAAAGATAGTAAAATTGACATATAAATTATTTTATGACATAGTTATGAATAATAACCCAACAAATAATAAAATAAAACAAAGTAAACTGTAAAAATAGATAAAAGTTGGGGAGTTAGCTTTTGTTTGGTTGGGGTGGAAGTGGAAAGAAAAAAAAAAGGGAAAAGTGAGTGAAAAGTTTGATTGTTTGGATTTAGAAAAAATGAGTTGAAGGTGAATAGAAATGAGATGAAAGTTTATAGATGATTTGATTGATGTGATTGAAATGTAAAAAAAAAAATATTTCATTGTATAGTTTAATCATTTATTAAAATATTATTATGTAAAATTAGACAAGTTTTTGTTTTAATTAAATAAAATATTAAGTAGACTAATTTTACAACCAATATTATTATGTAAACAGAAAAATATTCGTAATTATAATGTGTAGCATGTTTATCAAGAAATAAATACTTCGTAATAATCGTGCATGAAACATAAAATTTGGTTAAGTATAAACAATAAGTTGCAAAAATAAAAAAAAAAATAAGTTCGAAAAGAAGCATAAAGGACAATTAATTAATTGAAATTTCATAATCAATTATTGTACAATGAATTATTGATTAACTAAAAACCATAATCAATTATAGCACAATGGATAATTGATTAACTGAAAACTCATAATCAAATTACATTCAAAATCCTAATTGATTAGGATCATAATCGATCAAGTGGTTTACCTTAATCAATTATACATTATTTAATCTATTGTTATGTTTGAATTAATGTATTTACAATTGCAACATTTAGGTCACCTTCATTTAAAATGTTTTTTAATTTTTTTGGTTGTGCAATATTAAAATAATGCATTATAACACAAACCGAGTGTTAATAAATATTTGTGAATGCTTCAAATAATGTATGACCATTTGAATTACTCTCACATGGCAAAGTATGCACTCGAATAAAACCAACAATTCATACCATACCGGTAGAAAAATCACCTTATACATAAACAACATAATAAAAATCACATTTAACTCTTAAATTTTCACTCAAATCATCTCATGGAGCACTTCTTCTCTCCTTTACTTTATTTACACACAAATCAATATAAATACAATTAACCAAACAATAAATAATCCCAAACAAACCCAGCATAAAATTCAAGAGAATCATCATCAAAGTTAGAATGAGAGGAGAAATAGAATAGAAATGATCAACTCCATGCAAAAAAGAAGAAGAAGAAGTACGAAATAAGTTATTTCCAAGATCTTTATACATTTCACCCTTGATTAAACATAATAGCTTAAATAGTAGTCATTATTCACTCTTTCTTTTTTCCTTCACCCATTTTATTTGCAAAAAGTTGTTTCTCTATTAGAATTAAATACTTAATTAAAAAAAGAGAGTGGAAAGTGTGTTTTAATTGAAGTTCTTAGTAAAAGATACGCTTTTTGGTAACACATGAGATTTCTATACGTAACCAACAAATAATACTTTGATAAACCTAATACAATATAATTAACACACAGAAGATGCGAATAATAGAGTTTTTCTAAATGTAGATTATCCTAATACAATATAATTAACACATGAGATTTTACTTAAGCATGGAATGATTAAAAAAAGAGGGTAAAAGTTTGTTTGGCTTAAAGTCACGTCAAAAAGGTACACAAAGTTTGTTCCTTTTACTAAAAAAAACCCACACTTCCTCTTCCATTTGTCACTCGTAAGCTCTGTTTTTTCCCTCTCCCTCTTCAACTTCTACGCTCTTCTTCCTCTGTCCCTCATAGAAGTTGCTACTTTTTACGCAAGTGCTGTTTTTTTTCTTCTCAAAACCCAAAACTACTCACTTGTGAGAAGCAATGGGTAAGGCGTCAAAGTGGTTTCGCGGGCTTCTCGGTCTAAAAAAAACCGACCATAGTACCTCACCCACAAAGCCACCCAAAGAGAAACGTCGATGGAGCTTCGTTAAATCATACACAGAAAAGGACAACACCACCTCTGGTGCCACGTGTCCACAACAAGGTAGCAATGGAAACAAGCACGCCATGGCAGTGGCAGCAGCCACTGCTGCGGTGGCCGAAGCGGCGGTGGCTGCCGCGGAAGCGGCTGCCGTTGTTGTCAGACTAACGAGCAGCAGCGGTAGGTGTGCTGACGCGGGACCCACAAGGATTCGCCAACACTGGGCCGCCGTTAAGATCCAAGCCGCTTTTCGAGGCTGTTTGGTCCGTATCCTTCACTATTATTCTCACCGATTTTAACAACTTTCTTTTTTTTATTTCTCTGTCGTGTATCTACGCACACAACTCTTTAGTTTTTTTCCTTTTTTTAATCTTCTGGTTTTGTGGCGGTGGTTGTTGTTTTTGTAGTTCCATTGGTTGTGTTACCTAGCTGTTCTGTTTTGTCATTTTGCTCCAAACTAGTTCCCTGAAATTTTTTATCTCCAAATTGTATCATCTGTCAAATATTTTTTTCACAGTAGTACCCGCATCATTGTAGTTCCTTTTCACAATTAAATGGTGCAATCATTTATTGGTTTACAAAAAACTCGAAACTGAAATATTACTTGGAAAATTCAAGCCTTTATTTCATATTTAATAATAACAATAATTATGATAATGATTAGTTAAAACATCTCAAATTTACAAATTAAGAACATAGTTGATGGGTGGTTTAGATGGTTTCTTTTGGGGTAGAGCAGTTCTTGTGCCACGGCCCATAAAAGATACTGTCTTTTTGGTGGAACAATGACATTGGGCTTTGGGTTCTGTGGGGACAGAAAGGAGTCTGAAGGGGGGAACTCGGGTCTTTCCAATGCAAGCTCCAGGGTAAGGGTTCAAGGTGGACCCTGTTCCTGCTTCCTTGTTCACCATCTTAATCCTAATAATAATTAATACGAGTTTTTTGTTTAGAGTCTGTAGACATATAATAGAGTTATAAATTATGAAAAAGGAAATTTCTATATTAAAATAAAAATTCATTTATTTATTTTTCTTATGTGATTTAAAATATTATGTTTTAATAATCTCGCAAATGTGACTTTGTCCTTACAATTGAAAAGCCTTAGTAATGTGGATTTTAGTATTCCCACATGAATGCTGGAGATGTGGACTTATCATTAGTCTGTTTTAAATACTACCTGTGTTGTCTTTTAATGGAGCATGGTACTGTGTTTTTGTCTTTTGAATTTTTTTAATTGAGAATGTTATTCGGTAAAAGTTAAAATTCAAAAGTTCATTATAACTTCATGAGTGCTTTGGCATAACTTCTTTAATTTTACTTCTGGTAATTTTCATTTGGGTTGGCCATGCACTTACACACGACACCATCTATCCGGACTCTGAAATACTTCAATTTTTTTGAGTTCTTGCACGAATGATACAACTTGGTCCTGGAAATTTTCATTGGACTGTGTTACCATTCTCAAATTCTTTTACAAGGTTCTGTTGTGCCACTGTGTGTGTGAAGTCTGCATCTAATTTCTTATTAGGAGAACCAAATGAGGCAGACACTGAGGTTTACCATTACCTGCTAAAACTTTGAATGTAACCTTGTTGCACAGAAGATGCTAATTCTGCTCATGTACTTGTTGCAATGTTTAGGCAAGGAGAGCACTGAGAGCATTAAAGGGGTTAGTGAAGCTTCAAGCATTAGTGAGAGGTCACATTGAGAGGAAGCGTACAGCGCAGTGGCTGAAAAGAGTTCAAGCACTCTTGCATGCACAGGCACAAGTCTCTGCAGGGTTGGCTCTGCATGCCTCACCTTCAAGTGCAAAGTTATCTAGCAACCTCCATGTTAGTATTAGTAAATTGCTTTCTCCGTTGACCTTCCTATCCTTTTTTATTGGAGATTGAAAAGCATTTTTATCTTGTATTTGAAGTGTATAAATTTTACTGTTCAAAGTACTAATCAGCAAGCATAAGTAGATAAGAGTTATCGAAAGACTAATATAGCAAGTTGGTTTGCACCTGTGGAGGTTAACTCATTCTCTTGTTAACCAATATATCAATTGAGCATCTTAATTATTGGATGTATTACTCTTGATAAGATTATAGTATTGGGCACCAGAAATGATATGATCATACGGTTTTCCGTATTACCATTTGCAGGGTCCAGAAACACCCGAAAAATTTGAAAGCCCCATCAGTTCTAAGAGTATGAAGTATGAGCAATCACCTATACTCAAGGTACTTTATTTTCTTGCCAGAATTTACCCAACAAGTGTGAATTTTATGCCTTATCAAGTTGTCAATTCTTATGGAAGCATCTATGACATTGTAGAGAAATGGCTCCAAATCATGTGTCCAGATCAATGGCTATCAAGAGATATGTGGGAGTAGGTCGGAGAATCAAGTAACTGAAATATCATGGAACACAGCAAGATCATTGATAAGAACATACAGTTCCAATGATGAAAGAAATGACAGGGTTCTTGAAGTTGATTCTGGAAAACCACATTTTCCAAAGCGTAGAAACCTCTCTTACTCCACAGGTTCTGATCATTATAGTAAGAGTTTGAACAGCACTAAGGAGTCAACATCTCTTCAGTCTGGTCAAAGTCCATGTGGTGAAGTTCAGTCTTACAGTTACAGCTCACAAAAAGTCAACGAGGTTGAGGAGAGTCCGTTCTGCACTGCTGACAATAGTCCACAATTCTTATCAGCCACTTCTAAAGATGATGGCTTCAAAAGAAGCCCTTTTACTCCCACAAGGAGTGATGGCTCTAGAAGCTACATTCGTGGTTATCCTGACCACCCAAGTTACATGGGATGCACAGAGTCTTCAAAAGCAAAGGTCAGATCCCTGAGTGCCCCAAAACAAAGACCAAATTGTGAGAGGCCTGGTTCATCTAATAGATACTCACTTAATGGATTTGATATGTCAAGATCGACCACACAAAGGGCAATGCATGCAAGCTTCACCAACAAGGCATATCCAGGTTCTGGTCGTTTGGACAAGCTTGGTATGCCTGTGGGGTACAGATACTGATTTGTGTTAATGTTTAAGAAGCTTATGTGTCTCTATTTTCATTGTCTTAACATCTGATTTTGCTAACCTGTTGTACTTTGGGTGTCCATTGCGAGTTTAAGTGTCAGCATTAGAAATCTATTTCAAAATTTCAGTGCATGCTGCTGCTAAGTGTCAAATCATTTTGTTACTTGGATGGACTGTTCAAAGGAATTATTATGTTAGCCTTTTAGTTTTCCCTTGCACCCATGATACATTCATAATGATTTCTTTTTTTGCTGTGAGATGGGGCTAACATTTTTAATTGAATCCTCAAATTAATATAGAATCAAATGCACTCAAATTTCACTAAATTTGAGTTGAGATAGGTTAGTATGCAATCAAACAGTTTTAAACACAATCAAATCATTTTATTCTAAAATATACTCTTAACTCTCAAGGAAGGCTTGGATTTAGGGGTGGAGTGTAAACTAATTTCTAACATGTTAAGCTTTAGTTTGATAACAAATAATATTCAAGAAGACTTACATTTTAGTCTTAAAAGAATTTAGAACTCAACTCATTTAAATGATATATATAGTTCAATACCTGAAGTGCTCAGTAATTTATATCAGTGTAATACTGTTATTACTGAGTAGATATCGTAAAGGTGTCGTGGTGTAGTTGGTTATCACGTCAGTCTAACACACTGAAGGTCTCCGGTTCGAGTCCGGGCGACGCCATTAATTTTGTGATTGTTTTAAATTATCTTTTACATTTTGCAAATCTCCATCATGAATAAATTATTTATTGTTAAGAGAAAAAGATGTTGGTTCAAAATCCATTTAGAACATGTACATCTTCGAACTTTATCCATTTAACCAACATTGGTTGGAAGAAAGCCCAAAAAGTTGTGTGGAAAAAATGCGAAGTATTAATTAAGGAAGAAATTCTTTGGTGTTATTAACAATAACGTAAATCATAATTATGGACATCTGTTATTATTTCTTGCTATTATAGTAATGGACCTGTTATTTATGAATTAGGAATTAGAAGTAATCTATAATGATGAATTATAAATGTGTTTGTATTCATAGAGGACAGAGGATATCAAAAAGAAGAAAAAAATAGAGGACAGAGGAATATCAAAAAGAAGAAAAAAAAATAGAGGACAGAGGAATATCAAAAAGAAAGAAAATAAACTAATTTTATTCACATAGTATCTTAAGTTTTCAAGCTTGAGAGAATATCCTTTCCATTTGCTTTTTAACATTGTGTTGTGTCAATGTAGTTTTATCCCGAGCATAAATAGTGGGAATAAATAATATTATTATTGCACAAGAGGTAGTTCATTCGATGAAAAAGAAGAAAGGAATTTATGTGTCAAACATAAAGATATGTGGGTACTAGATTTTAGTTACCAAGAATTATTAGTTATTACAAGTATAAAAATTTATTTTAATAATATTACTGGATCATCCCCTTAGTAGTGAACATTGGTCAAAACTATTTTCTTAAAATTCTATTACAATTTTTCTTTGATATTGGTTTAGGGTTTAAGTAATACAATATCGGTCAAAGTTATTTATTTTTCAGCATCGATGATCTTAGTTTTTTTAACGGCTGAAAAGATTGTTTCAGTCGAGATTAAAAAAATCCTAATTAAAATTAATTGAAAGTTTTACAAGTCAATCCACATTAGAAAAAAATTAACCGCGTTGATTAAAAAATATCTCTAGATATTAACTAAAATACATATGTAAGTTCAAAAATATAGTTGACATGTATCAAAAAATACTTTGGATTTCATTGACATAATAATTAATTATATAAAATAATATAGATAAAGACCTCTCTTGTAGATGAACGATCTTCCATATTAACCTTTGTTCTTTTTTGAAACACTTGTAACAAAAAGCCTTTAATTAATCTAAACAATAGAAATTTTTGACTGCAGAAAAACCTGTCCCGTCTTTTTCCCCTCGTACAGCCCCATTGTCAAAAGTAACTAACCACCACTTTCGACTATGAAGACTATATATTAGCTCATTAGCTCCAATATCTGGAGAAGTAATGCTTGATACGTCACATATTTTACCATTGATATCATAAACAAGTACTATACAGATAAAAAAAAAGTCGAAAGTAACCTAGTTCATCCAAGCTAAAAAACAACATATTTAATGAAGGTGAAGCATTGATGTATCTACCAATTGGCATCTGGACGTTAGAAATTATAAGGCACATTAGTAGAAAATTTTACACTATCGGAAATGTGAAAACAATGACAACTCAGTTAAACTCAAAACCAGCTCATACAGCTTTAGCATTCTCTCGAACTAGGGAAAGCTTAGCCAATAAACCACACAATTGAAGATAAGATCCAACTCCATCACAAATTCTCATATGAGCAAACCCAGTTTCCTGCAATTTGAAGACTGCGTCAGCAAACAGATACTTTATACACGTGTGTATGTATAAGCGAACAGATTATTAACTACCTTCATGAACTCCAATTTCAGATACTCAGCCATATCATAGTTTTTTATGATACGAAAAAGAGTCGTGATGATATCAGTGGGAGAATATCCTAAATCATACAGTTGCTTGAGGCCCGAACAAGCCTCATCAAAGTTCCCTTCAATCACATTACGCACCATATTCTTCACATGCAGTGGATGTGGCTGGTCGCAAACCTGAAACCAACCATAGATTTCAACAAAACCAATGACAAACTGTGAAAAATACAAACCATAGTTGATTCTAACCTTAAAAACATTTGCTTGGTTAACAAATTGGAACCCACTGTATGTTGCTTGCAAGTTATTCAATGCCTGCCTCATATCACCATCGGCAGTGAAAATGATGGCTTCAAGTCCTTCAGGAACGTAGGGAACCTTCAACAAGATCACGACTCAGTTATACATTTCCTCAATATTATTGAAGCCAAAATAGATGACAACCGGTATTATCAAATAGCAGCCATGGAGATGCCACAATGTTATGGCATGGTACTGCTCTCATGGTGGCTCATGGCAGCTATAACGACAAACTCTAACAGGTCTCATTAGTGAGAGTAATAATAAATTTAGAAAAAAAAAAGAAAACAATGAAATATAACAACAGTAGTTACTAAAAAGTATATGTATTATTCTTGTCATAGCAACCCTGCTTCAGCATATAGTATGGGATGCCGTCAACCACCAATAATTGTGGCAAATAAAAACAGTTTTATAACCACAATGGAGGGAGCCTAGAATACTAGGCCACCTTATAAAAAGACTTAGAAGGCATGCACAACATCTCCTCTATAAGATTTAGTTGCCATAAATTTTTTGCGAATCTTTTACCACTATATCACATAAAAACAGCAAAACCAAGGAAGCAAGTGATCAAATATTTAAGAAGATCATGATTTTTAGTTAACACAGTGCAGCAAATACATACAATAATCCTAATCGGCAAACCTTCCAAAAAAAAAATGTTTCTTCCCAACTATGCAACAATAAGCATTATACAACACAGGATGAAAATTTCCCAGAAAGGAAGGAATGCAAAACAGTAGATGAGAAAGATTAAACAGGTCAAAGAATCAAAGTTAAAAAGATGGATACATATACAAACAATCAAAAGATAAGATAGCATTAGATTTGCAAGTCATAAGACTAGTGCAGATAAATAACATAACTTGGAAAATAAAACAAAGGGAAACAAAACAGAAAAAAACTTTCTTCCAAAATCAAGAGCTCCCCTTTTGACACTGAAAAATAATAATAAAGAAACAGAAGATCATAGTAGTGATTGTATTATTATTCATAAGAATTAAGCAATTTCAACTGTGACATTTCCAATAATGACAGATAGTCAAACCAATGCTCCTCTGACAAATAGGAATACCACAAGCATGTCTAATGATAGTTCAAGGCAGAATGGATGTTGGAGGTACCTTTTCCGCTTGAACCACAATCATGAGTCGACCAAGTATCTCTTGATCTAACAACCGTGAAAACCGCACTATGGCACATCTACTCTGAATGGGCTCAATAATCTTAGCTGAAGTATTGCAAGCAAGAGCAAAACGAGTAGAGTTAGAATATATCTCCATTGTCCTTCTCAGTGCTTGTTGTGCCCCTGTGGTCATACTGAATTGAAAAATGAACAAAATTAAAGGGAAAACAAAATAAGAGTAGACAACTTTTTTAGTTATCATGTTATAAATACAAAATATCCACTGCTCTTTCCCATAACAAAATTCTATTAAAACACCTAATTGATCATTATAGTGTAATCTCCCCTCACATTTTCATTTTTTATAACCAAAATTGTGTTGGGTTGTATTAAAACAATAGATTCGTGAGTCTTTTGTCACACTTGACTCCAACAATCTCCCCACCATGACACTTTTGCTGATACAAATAATCTGTAAATTAGTTATTCCCCTACTTTAGTAACCCTTACTTCTACCACTGTTTACCAAAATGGATTTGTCGATACAAATAATCCATAACTTAAGATTATTCATCTACTTTATATTTTATTCATAAAAGTCAATCACCAAGATAAATCAATGACTCACTCCGATACCGCTTATTGGATTGTTAGAGAGACATTGGAGAGATTTGATACTAATGAGATATAAGTAAAAAATTAAGATACCAACTCACAAAACCTTAAAACAATAGGTTTGTTCTTCTTATCCATGTATAATCAATGCAAGACTCCAACTCACATTTGTCTCCAACAAACTAACACCTATTCGATAAAACATGCAACAATTGCTATTAATTGGACTAAATTAGATTACCATCAAAACTCACCTATCAGCTTCATCCAGTATTACTATCTTGTGCCTCCCTGGGGGAAGGGTCACTTTCTTCTGAGCAAACATCTTGATCTTGTTCCTCACAACATCAATTCCTCTACAACAAGAAGAAAAAGGATAAATTTAAAGGAAGATGCTGCAGTCAAAGAAGTGAAATGTGAAATCATGAAAGAAACCTATCATCGGATGCATTGAGTTCAAGAACACCTTCCTTGCAATTTGGTCCAAGAAGCTCATGAGCGAGGGCTAGTATGCTAGTGGTTTTTCCGGTCCCAGGAGGACCCTAAGATGAGACAAACAATGAAGGAATGAGAAAGGAAAAAATTGCCCATTTAAGGAAGCTAATGAGAGAAATAAACTCACTGATAATATGAGATTGGGCATGTTGCCATCGCGAGCAATGACTTGCAGTCTAGAGACTGCGTCCTCGTTGCCGACTATGTCAGCGACCTTGTTGGGACGATACTTCTCCACCCATGGCACGTCATAGGTGTTGCTTGCTGAAGATGATGACATGGTTGGCCACCAACAAACAAGGGTTTCAGTTTGAGGTTGCAGAAACCCTCAAAACCCTATGTCCCAAACCACTTCAAACTTGGGAAGAAATTTGTCCCAGTTTTAGAGGGAAAATCCCATGTCAGGGTTGGATTTTGGTACCTCTGAGGACTTTTTATTTATTTATATAAAAATATTTTTTAATTTGTATACTTTAAAATTATTTGTTTCAGTATTTATATGTCCAATTTATTTCTTTAGGTTCCTTTATACTATTTTTTTATTTTTTAAATAATTGTCTCCAAAAATCATACAAATTAAAATACTAAAAATATGCACCTAAAAGAAGTATATAGTATTAGTTAATTAAAAAATAATGTAAAAGTAGGTTTTTAAGGTAATTGTTGAAATAGTTAGTAAAGTTAATTGTTTTAAATTATTTGATAGGATACAAAATTTCTTATATTTTTAACATGTATTTTATTTGTTCTTTACCTTTATTAATATATATATATATTTTTATAACTACTGTTTTTGTTACATAATTACTATCTATAACTATGTTTGATTATAATTGATCAAAGGTAATTACTGTTTGAATTATTTATACTACCTAAAAATGTTGAAAAAAACTGCACGAACTTAAATATAAATATTTAATTATTTTTCTCACAGACAAAATAGTTCAACTTATGAATAATTTGTAGTAAAATTACAGTAAATGAATTAGTTTTTCCTTAAACAATAAGTACATTATTCAAATAAAATGAAGTGTTTTTTTTTATTTTGTTTTACTATTACAAATTTACAATAATTATTTGAAGAGATAACAGTAAAAGTATTTTAAGTTCAAATATCTTTTTTTAATTTTTGTAATTTAAAAGATTGTATATTGAATAATAATTAATGAGTAAGTATACATTCTTTTCAATCAAAATAACATAATTAAAAAAAAATATCATTTAAAAAAAATCTTTTTTTTTAAAACATTGAAGTTATTTATGATAATAATGATTTCATATAATCTGATATAACTTAAGTTTCCATATTAAATATAATTAAGAAAAATGTTTTTCACATTTACAATTTTCACTATAATTATTAATTAAAATTACATGCACAAAATACAATTTATTTACAAATGTTACAAGCATTTAATTTAGCTTGAACTTGTATCTTTCATTTATGATTTTTTTTAAAAAATTCAGAAACTGTGAATATAAATAGTGATTTCTTTGAAGTAGTGATTTGCTCAATTTTAAAATAAGAAAATAATTTACCATCTCAAGAAATATGAAATCAAATTACATAATTTTAGAAAAGAAAAACTTTATATGGATCACAAATTAATTGTTGAGAGTTGTGACTTCAATGTTGAAATATCATTTCATTAATGACATTAACTTGATTATAAACATTAGTAATTTGAACCCTATAACTCACATGGTTAAAGAGTAATGTGTACATGCTTTCAAATATCTGAATTGGATTCAAAATGTTCTGTAAGGGAAGAATCAGGTTAGTTGAAGTTTTTTATTATGTCCTATTTTACTCCATACAAATTAGTGATATCAACAAATTTCAATGATGAACTCTCTATTAAGAATGATAATGATTTTGACCAGTTCATAACTATGTTAGGAAGAATATAAAAGTTTGAGATATTATTTTAAAAAATATTCCCCTATTAAACAATCTTGAGATGTGGACAAATAAAATTATAAAAGTCATAAAAAAAATATTGAGAGGTCATCCTATGATTTGATTGATTTTATGAAATAGTTAATTTTTTTTTAGAAAACAAAGAAATTATACATAAAAAAAGTGTTTTAAGAAATACAATTTTGAATAATAAAAGGTGAGAAATAATTATTCAACTCATTGTGAACCAAAAAGGAAGATCATAATTTATTTCAGTCTGCACTTTAAATCTGTCTTTAGAAATGCAAATTTCTCTTCATGAAGAAACCATCTTAAAATTCCTACATTTGTTTTTGTATTTTAATATATTTTTTAAAAAATAATTTCTTATTTTATAATATTTCATGACAATAATATTATTAAAAGTGAGAAACATGTGATTCAAAAGATACTACTTATCCGTTCAATATCTTTTTATGTATTCAAAATACATTAATTCTGATATATTAATTTTGTTAATATATTTTAAAATATCAAAATCAATATATTTTAAATGCATAGTAGAAAGATAACACAACATTCTTTAAAAAAAACTTCCAAATCCTTAATATCTTAAAATCATTTATCTTATTTATTTGATAAATAATTTTCAATACTTTGATTTAAGGATTGAAATAAAAAATATATATTGATTTTTTTATAATTACAAGGTATTAAATAATAATTTTAATTTTAATATTTTGTTTATATTTTCAAACAGATATTTTTATTTATTATAACAAATTTACGACTTCTACTACTGAGAATTCATGATATTAAATATCAAATTTGAAAGTAAAAGTAAAATAAAAAAGCTTAAATAAAAAATTACCTATTATATTCAACAATGAGGTCTTTAAATAATGTGATTTATGATGAGATATTTTAAATTTTATCTTATTTATCATATTTTAATGTGCTTTATCGTTATATATTTTAAAATTTATAATAATTATATATTAAATAAAATTTATAAGATTGAATTATTTTTAACCCATCGTATTTTAATAGTTTTATTTTTCACAATGTTCTTATTTTATTAGTTATCTAATTATTAATTTTATAATTTCATCATATAATTAATCTGAATTGATTCAGTTATTTGTTATGCGTACAACGCGCAGTCAAACTAGTACATGATAAAAACAAAACACTCTTGAAATCTTTTTAGTTAAGAAATAAACGGTCAAGGAATGAGTATGATTACAAATTTTAAATATAGTTTGAATGAAAACAAAGGGATGAAAGTCTAACTTTAGTTATAAAGAAAGATGGTGAATTCTACAGGTGGATCTTATAAAGTATTTTCATGATAATTGTAGGGAAAGAGAGAAGTTTATAAAAAATTGTCAATCATACCCATATAAAAAATAAAAAAACTAAAAAACTAATTTTCATAATATTTTTTTATTTTTTTTTTAAATTAAATATTTTTATTTATTCATTTTCTTCTATTCCTACGCTTCTCTTCTACCAAACAACTGTATTAATTAAATAAAATAAAACAACGCTGACGTTTGATACTTGAGAAGTTTCAAGAAATTCCCTCCTAAAAAAGAAATAAAAACCCAATTGTTATGTTTCAGCGGGTAAAAGACGAATGCGCGTTCCCGAATATCAAAACGGCAGCGTTGGGTATGTCGTAGACAGTGAACACTACAAAATATAAGGGTCATTTAATATACGATTTCAGATAATAGCTATTTCCATATTTGCATATTCACAGACCTTTGAATTGTTGATTTCTGGAATCCCTTTGTTCTGTTGTTCTGACAGTGTCTGAGGTAGATTCAGATTCAGATGTCCTAAAGCACCTCACATGGCCACCACAAGGTCACCTAATAATTCTTTCGAGGAAGGCGCCGATCCGACGCCATTCCTCGGCACTTCTTCCGATGACTCTACCTCCGGCCGCCGTCTCCTCCGCCGCCCGAGCCTCCGCGAGGCGGCGCGCTTCCTGCGGCAGGCGAGCGGCCGCCGCTTGATGCGCGAGCCGTCGATGGTGGTGCGGGAGGCGGCGGCGGAACAATTGGAAGAAAGACAGAGCGATTGGGCCTATTCGAAGCCCGTGGTAGTCTTGGATATTCTCTGGAACTTCGCGTTCGTCGTAGCGGCCGCCACCGTCTTGATTCTCGGTCGCAACGAGAATCCGAATATGCCTCTGAGATTGTGGATTGTAGGCTACGCTATGCAGTGCGTTCTTCACGTCGCGTGCGTCTGCGTTGAGTACCGGAGGCGCCAGCGCCGCCGTGAACAGTCCAGCCTCGCCGTCGCTGTTGGTGGCAGCGGGGATTTGAGTTCGGCTTCAATGGAAGGCTCTAGACACTACGTGTCGTTGCCGCAGCTCGAGGACGACGGTATAAGGTAAATTTCTAAACAGTAACTATGCGTCTGGGATTTTAATTTATGAGTACTTTTGCCTTTTTTTTTCTTTTCAGTTTTTATGTATTTATTACGGTAGCGCTGGACTATAATGAATTGAGTTTGCCAAATGAGAGGAACCAGCATGCTTTTAAGTGTTTGCTTGTAACTGAAAGTCCATTTAACTAATTTAAGTTTCATGATATAGGCGGTTTCTTTGCTGTATTGTTGGGATGTGCGTGTGTTAATCGGAAACTCCGCCAAACCTTCAGTTCATGCTTCAGAGAACCCGTGGGGAGATTTTGGGTTCTAAGTTGCTTAGTTAAAAAAGAATTTTTCAGTTCAAAATATATATATGTTCTGATTTTCTGACTTTTTGTTGTACTCTTGGATCTCTAAAATCTCTCTCAAACTGCTTTGAGCGACTGAAATGAATGTTGTAACTTTGTACGAATCGATGATATAAAAGGCTGTCTCATTTGATAATTGGATGAATTATTAGATACTAAAGTTATTTTTATTCACTCTCTTAAAACACGGGTGTAAATGTGTAGGTTGTATGTACAGACAAATTAGTAACAAAAGATATTTGAACCACAACCAGTATGGTGGCTAAGTCTAGACATCTAAATGATGGATGATTAGGGGAAAATTCTCTATTGGCCTGATATACTTTCCAGCAAGGTTATATGTGGGTCAGTTTGTTGCAGTTTTTCTTTTGCATTTTCTATGTGTCTGTTTCATCTCTTCAAAATAATTAGAAGCTAAGGGTTGAAACAATGATACAATATGTCCAATCTTTATGAGATCGGGAAATTAGTACCATCAATCAATTATTGATTCATTCGTCATTTTTTATTTAATATTATGAGTTTTTATTTTTTCCAAACAGTATGGCCAAGCATTTGGAATCAGCCAACACAATGTTTTCATTCATTTGGTGGGTTGTTGGATTCTATTGGATATCAGCTGACAATGAAGGTTTGGTCCAAGATTCTCCTCTGCTTTACTGGTTTGTTTCTCTCTCTCTCTCTCTCCCTCTCTGTATCTGACTCTTCTGTGCTTGTGTAACTTGTTCATATGTCTCTTTGTCGTTTATTTTCCTTTTTCGGGAAACCTATGGTTATTTTAACTAATTACCTTTGACGAATTCTACTTGCTTTGCAGGTTATGTATAGCCTTCCTGGGTTTTGATGTTTTCTTTGTCGTTTTCTGCATTGCACTAGCATGCATAATTGGTATAGCTGTTTGCTGTTGTCTTCCATGTATCATTGCACTCCTGTATGCAGTTGCAGACCAGGTACATCATAGTGTCATTACTGGTTCTTGTTTGTGTTGGTATGGATGTACGAATCTAGTAGTGCCTCAAGTGTTTGTTTCCTTAAATTTGCCTCTACTAATTAACATTTACCTACCGAGTCTTTAAAGAAAATTCATGATATTTATGGCTCCTAGTATTTGAGTTTTTGTATTTACCGAGGCTAAGTAAAATGGAAGGATGAATGACTATAGATTTGCTATTCAGTATAAAGAGACACATGCTAGCTTCTGGGATATGTTTTTTTGTAGATCAAACGGTGTTGGATTTGAATGAAAAGCTGTCTTGTACCAGCAAAATATGTGAAATCTTTAAATTTCATTATTGTTGCTAGTTGTGGTGTGACTTTAATAGGACTTTTAGTGTATCAGATTCTTAGCAGAAATTAGGAATGGAATGTGATTGGGATGGTTGAAGATTGATCTATTGTGCCTTGTATTCAGTCAGTCGCATTAATTGTTACAAAGGAAGTATTATGTTTGTTCTACTGTATAAGGTGAATAACCTAGGCTAAACCATAATATCTTGATAATGCTATTTGACTTTCTGAGGGAGCTAGCACCTGTAGCAAATCAGAAGCGCTGATTGTCTCAGTTGTGTTTGCCTGATCTTCTAGACACTAATTTTTCTCTCTTTTACTTACTAAGCTCTGCCTTCTTTCTGAAGAAAATAAAAGAAAAAGTCTCGTGAATACATATATGATAAAAGGAAATGTTTTTCTATCATATAATAAATACAACAGGTAACCATTGAAGGAAGTTGTCTGGTCTTGCCATGTGGCTTATGAAAAATAGTTTCATGGTTTTGAATTAATGTTTAGTACAAAATGTACGAGAAAAATTGTGGTGAACTCTGAAACTTGTTATGTAGACACAAAAGTGTCTTTTGATGAGGTGGAACTAATTTTGAGATACTTTGCATATGTATGATATGAAAGGTGATATGATCAATTGTGATTAGTTAAAGGTAAAGTTCATTTTTACCTTGCAGAATGGAGACAGTTAAATGAATGTGTCCCCGAGACATTTTAGGGTTCATGATGAGGTGAATTATAACATGATATACTTATAACAAAAATGGCACGTCCTGTATATTTTTGTTGAGATAACATATTTTATCCTGTGATTTGTGTGCTTCGTTCAGGTTGACATTGTTGCCTTCTAGGATTTGTGTTGTGATGAGTAAAATTTGTCATATGTTTTACTTTCCTACATCTTGGTGCATTGTGAATATATTATTGATTATTGAGTATTTAACTGTGAGATAATTGTGTAATCTAGTAATTGTACTGTTCCTTGCCTAATGTCTTTTTTCTCATTTGTTCGGGATTAAAAAAAAACAGGAAGGGGCATCAAAAGAAGACATTGAGCAATTGTCAAAATTCAAGTTCCAAAGAACCGAAACTAATGAGAAACTTGCTGGGAATACACAAGGAGCTGCTGGAGGGATAATGATGGAATGTGATACTGATTCTCCCATTGAACATGTTCTTTCTGATGAGGATGCGGTATGATGCTCATTTTTGTTATGCGTTGGCTTGGCCTTTTTCTTCCTTTGCCTCATTCTTTTTTTTGGTCTGTCTTTTTCAATATATTTCAAAGGGAAATCCATGTTTGTTCCAAACACTGGCCTTGTTATAAGCCATAGCACAGAGTCGTGTTTTCAACACATTCCCAGATTGGAGAATACATTTTGCATTTATTTTGGTGTGATTCGCCTTCCATCTCCTCCTTTTTGGCACGGCTTTTCAATCTAATTTTACGTTGGGAGGAAATTTAACAAAGTGGTTCCAGAAAATGGGAGATAATTTTCATGAGATCAGTAATTTGCTTTAGGAAAACTGATTGCACCCTCTGTTGTTGTGCTCTGCTAATCTGAATTTTTTTGGGTTGCAAACTGTAGGAATGTTGCATCTGTCTTTCTGCTTATGATGACGGGGTTGAACTTAGGCAACTTCCTTGTGGCCACCATTTTCACTGTTCCTGTGTGGACAAATGGCTGCATATCAATGCTACTTGCCCCCTCTGCAAGTACAATATCTTGAAAAGTACCAGTCATGGTCAAGACGAAGTTTAGGCAGAAAAGTTCTAGCAGGCATGCCGGGGAAATTGCATATCTTTTGGTTCACAGTATATTAGGCGCAACTTGTTTATATAATCCAATACAGGCCTTTATTGTAGTTGCTGCTTCATACTCTCGTAGTGATAGTTGTTTTGATTATTCTTCGTTTTGAGTGCTTCTTACTGGTTATGTATATCTGCTCATTGTATACCGTAAATAATTATTTTGAGGCAGTTTGGTTGTCATTTTTTTATTTTATTTTTTTATCATTAGTGTTCTTTGAGAGTATACTGCCTTTTGTAAACAAAAGTATGCCTCGGTGTACCGTTTGATCACAGTCGATTCAACCTTCCTCCTTCTTAGTCACTAATTTTCTGAATTCAAATTGAGGCTGTTCCAAGTGTCGGGTTTACCACTATCTCGATTGGTTGCTGATTCTATTGCTGAAGAACAATACCAAAATAATGAGTGGCTACAAGCTGAATACGAGGAATAACTTTTGGTTATTGAAAATTTGCAGCTCCTGTTTTTTGCTGAATCACATTACAGTTAAGAAGTTCCAATTATGGTTTCGGGTTCATCTGATATTGGTGGCTTCGTTGTAGTTTTACACATTTCAAAAGTAGTTCATTTAATATTCCAAATGTAGTTCACAATGTCTCACATTAATATTCCAAATGTAGTTCACAATGTCTCACATTCTGGGATAAATTCGAAGGGTTAGGCTTTGACATCTGATTTTATTATTGATGATGATGAATGGTTATGTATAATACGAGTTTCAGAATATCAACATGTTTGAATCATTTTGTTTTTGTGAAGAAAATTAACTCTAGTGTTCTATAAAAAAATGAAATTTTAGCGAACCATATATGATGAGTATATTTATTATTTTATGATTTAAATAAAGCGAGCTTTATATGAACTCACGCTTGAAAAAAAAATGTAGAGATTTCATAATATTCTATATGAAAAATTCTCACATGACACACTATTTATTTATATAATGATTTTTTACTGTAATAAATGATGGTTATAAATATAAAATATTAAATTTTTTAATGGTCAAGATTAAAAGATGTCTTGTGGAACTTTTAAAGTAATAATGTTGACTATTAAATTAAACTTTGATTATCTACATATGGTTTTATATATTCATTGTTCTTCATTTCCTATGAAGAAAAGTTCAGTAAATATACCAGCCATATACATACGTGACTGCAATCAAATACCTAAATATCCATACATTGGTGTCAAAATATACTTACACACACATACACGAATTTATCCTTTAAATTTTCCATTAGAACACTATTTTTAAATAAACTATTATAAGTTATGAACTATATATTTAAAATAAATATTTGTAATTATTATAGTTTATAAAATGTTTAAATTAATAAAATCTAAAATGTAATATTATATAAGTTATGAATGTAGTATTATATAAATATTTAAATGACTATATATTTATCTTCTATAATTTATTTCATACATTGATTAAAATATATTTATATAAAGTTATGAGTGTAAGGATTTTCTTGTGTCTATTAAACCTATATCCTAATTTGTTGACACTCTAACTCTCATCTTATAACCCCATTTCATTATTTTTTATATTCAATAATTTAACTTTATTTTAATTAAATAACTTAATTTTATATATTATTATTATTTATTATTTATGGTTGTTATAAGATTGTCAAATAGGAACACTGCTATCAAAAACATCTTATTAAATAGTGTGTAGTGTGTGGGTTGGTATATTTATTAGATTTATTAAATGAAACGTATGTGTGTGGTGGTAGCGTTGGAGTTAGTTGCAAACAATTATAATGTGTAGATGGGTGCTGAGTGTTTTTTATTTTTTAATACGAATTAGTTATCACGAAATTTAGAAAACACTTGTGTTTTAGTTAAAAAATAAATATATATTTAAAATTTATTATATTGTTACTTCTCAAAACTTAATTTATAAAATATATTTTAAAATAAAAATCCAAATATACACTACGAAAAACTTTTTTCTTCCTAAACCGGACTGAAATAAAAAATAGCTGATCCAACTCTTTGGTACGCGGATCACCTTCATTAATAGAAATTAATTTTAGAGACAAAAAAATAATTAGTTTATAGTGACAAAATTATATACCATTCTAGATACTATTTTTTTAAATAATTGATAGTTAAAACCTTAGTAACTAATTACATATCAATTTAGAAACAATTTAGTAATAATAGAAACTAATTTAGAAATCAAATTTTTTTTCATCTTTAAAATGATCTTTAATTTAATCAATATAACAACTAATGTGGTCTCTCAAATTAATTTTTATTTCATGATTTTTTTGTACTGATATGTTTCTATATCCTCTTATTTTATTTTATGCAACACATAACAAGATAGATGCTTCTTTTATATAAGTAAAAATCATAAAAAGATACCATTATTTTACAAAAATAAACATTTTTTAACACAAATTATACGTTAGATATATGATAAATATTTATATTGTAATATAAGATTACTTGAATTATTAGTATTTTTAAAAATTTAAAATTTTAATTTAAAAACAAAATAATAACTTATGTGAGACTTACTTTTCTTTTTACTAAAAATAATTATATTGTAATACAAGATCACTTTAGTAATCAGTATTTATAAAATGTTAAAATTTTAATTTAAAAAAAAAAACCTTATGTGAGACTTACTCTTTTGTTTACTAAAAATAATTTAAAAATTATAAAGGTTAAAATTCTAATTTGTAGAGTATATAATTAGCTATTTATAAAACTCGCAATTTTTTAAAACTTGTTTTCTTTTTTATTTTCTTTCCCTTCTTTTACTTTTTTTTTACATCAATTCTCATCTTTTTTCGCAATTAAATACTGCCAATAAATGATTGCAGAAAATAATTTTTGACTGATAATTTTTTTTTATAGAACATGTTTATTATTATTATATAAATGTTCATTTTAGCCTTTTCTAGAATGTTTAGAGATTTTATAGGTTTTATGAGATAAAAAGAAAGTTTTCTCAAGCTAAACCTTGTTTTTTTTTTATGTTATTGTTGTGGAGGTGTCTCATATCATCCGCTAAAAAAACAATTAAATAAAAAAATAATAATTAGTTATTATATTAAATAAATTAAATATTATTTTTAAAACTAAAAATTATTGATATTTAAAGTGATTTCTATTATTAATAAAAATATATAAAATAGTTTTTAAATTGGTATCTAAATTAGTTATCAAGATTTTAGCTATTGATATTTTAGATTATAAATTAGTTTCTTAAAAAATAATAGAGACTAATTTAAAATATAAAGTAGTTTGTAGTTAAAATTTTGATAACTAATGATAATATACCAATTTATAATTTATTTTATAATTTTTTATTAATAATATAAATTACTTTAAATATTAATATTTTTTTAATTTATAAAATTATATTTAATTTAATCAATATAATAATTAAATATTTTGATCTCTAAAATTAGTTTTTAAGAAAGGCCTAATTATCATATAAAGAGAGTTAATAAGCTTCAATTTAGTTTTAGGAATATTTAGTCAAATTGAGATTTGATGGATTTTTGTGTAGATTCTTGACTGAGAATGTTAAATTGGTTTGGAGTAGTCGTTTTAAATTAGGACTAGTTGTTGAGAAAGTACATGATTAGATTAGATTTGTTTTGAATTTTTTAATCTTGTTAAAATTGGTAATAGTTGAGTTATGTCTTAAGATAATTTTTGTTTGAAATTAAATGGTGTTTTGATTGTTGAGATGGTTTGATGAGATGCAATGTATTGCTTTTGAGATTGCTTTTGAGATGTTATGGAACATGTTATAATAGGTATATTTGGTGATATTTTGATGCATGTTATAGATTTTATAGATTTTGCATAGTTTACTATTTTAATTTTCCTTAATCATTGGGAAAGTTGGTTAAGCTAACTACTTGAATTTGAAAGAGACATTAAGATGAAATCCTGGCAACAAACCTGAACAGAATTGACTGGGAAAGATATTTGGTCCACAACTACAAGCACAACGAGATCAAATTCAACATAAAACTAAGATTCTAGAGATTATGGTTAATAGTAAAACCATTATCACTATTTCAATGGTTGTCTACAATTGATTCTTGAGATGAAATTAACACCTTAAAAAAATGTGTTACTCCTGAGATCAAAGATCCATTTCTTGAGTTGCAAGAAAAAAAAAACGAAAGAAAATCATATGAAATTAAGACAATTTTTTGGCAATAATCTATCTCTATATCATAACCTAGTCTTGAAAGAAACTCAGATTTCTATTTGCATGTAATATCTTCTCATGTTTCCATCTAAAGCTTAAAATATTGCTTTCACCTTAAATTGAAGTTTTTTTATGCGAATATATTATAGTATATTTGGAAAAATGCTAGAAATTACTCAGCGGTATTTAACTAATACATATTTTTGTGAACATGTCTTCAATAAACTTGAATCGTCAACACATAAGCAAACACATTTAATTCATGACTACTCTCAAAACAACGTAGTCAAACTCAGTAAAAAAGAGGGCTATAAGAGGGTGGGCTTAAAAGGTTGGTATTGAATTTGGGTTTCTACATTGGCACTCAATAAATCCAAGACTGTTTTTTTTCTGCACCTCCCTATATTCTTCTCTCACCTCCATCAATTTCTGTATTTCCAAAAATATTCCTGTAATATTATGGATTATGTAATCTGTAAGTTTTTTTTCCGAATTCGTAATTAACTTCTGGATTACATAATCTGAAAGCCTTTTTTCAAATGCATGATTAATTTTCAGAGATTATGTAATATGGAAGTCTTTTTTAGCTTTTGGATTATGTAATCCTGAAATCTTTTTTCAAATGTGTCTCCAGATTATATAATTCAGAAGCTGCTCTATAGGATGACACAAGAAGGATAAAAAGATATTTTCGCGTTTTGTATAGGGTGGCAGAAGAACCTAGGGAGGTGCAGGAAGAAACAGCCTAAATCCAATGTAAATTTGATTTTTTAAACCCTCTGTGATTTGGCAATTTCTTACTGCACCTCCATGTTTTCTCCATACACTTCCATAGAAGACTTGAAATGACAATTTTGTCATTTTTTTCATCTTTTTTATTGACACCTTTTTTTTTCAACTGTATTTTGAATCCTATAATTCAGAAGGTGTTTTATGGGTTTTGAATTCCAAACTTTAGAATTTAAAAAATAAAATTGTATTTTTTGGGTTTGAAAATACCTTCAAACATTATAATTCATAATCCAATTTTGAATTTTAGATGAACAGATTATATAATTAAAAAATGGAAAAAAAATCCTAAAGAAAGATAATTTTGGAATTGAGAGATTTATGAAGATTTTGGGAGAAAATATGGGAGTTAAACTAGTACTGAACTACGCATTTTTCTTTTAATTTGATTAAGAGTCGTAACTGAAAGCTAACACCATATATTTCATTTGATGAATTTGATTAAGTCATCCCATTTTACGTCCTCCAAATAAAAATATCATTTTGCAAATGATTATCATTTTTTTTTCTCAACCTACCAAACAGATACTCAAGTAAAAGCAAGCATTTGTTGCTTCTCACGAAACAATGTTTTAATATTAAAGTGTCATATCTTCAAAGAATAATGATATTTTGGTACTTTTATTTTTGGATAGAATTACTTTACAACTTGTTATAGTAATACGATAATATAAATGTTTAAATTAACAAAATAATTTTTAAATATTATATTATTATACTATTATAATGAGGTTATCAAGTAATTATATCCAAAACAAAGAGTGTAAAAAATACCAATTTTCATCTTCGAACATGCTATTATTTAAAATGCAGGTTCATATAATATGGTTGAATAGGTTGAGCTTGACATTTCGACTAACTTATATAATTTAACCTTCTTTTTATCAGCTATAATTTAACCTATTAACTCAATGTGGGTTGGATTGATTTAGTATTGTTTCTAACTCTTTAATCTATAATTTTTTTTCTTAAACTACATTTAATATTTATGTTGTTTATGATATCTCTTAAATATTTACTAGTTTTATAATAATTTTCTCTTTTCTTAATTACATCTTATTATAATTAATGTGATTGAAATGAAATCAAAGTGTTATGGATTGAAATGAAATTCAATGATTGTGATCGAAAATAGATCCATGTGTGATCTATATGAATGATGAAATTAGTATTGAAATTTTATATGAAAACATTTAAAGAAAAGTTTATAAATTATTGGTCTAATTTGTTCTTTTTGTATGAAGTATGTTATGAAATTTATTTGCATTAACTTATCCTTGCTTTTGTTGTTGGTGTGTTTGAACTGCGAGGATTGTACTACGTACACGAGCATATGACCATATAGGTACAGGAGAGCCTTAAAGACTTTAGAATTTTATTTTGAGCTATGAATTTGTAAATATTTATATTTCTATAGAAATATGTAGAACGTGTATTGTAATAGTTAAATGTATTTTTGGAGTGGTACAATGTTTACTTAATTTGTTTAATTATTATTTTTACTTAATTTTCTTTTCACTTATCTCTATTCAATGTGAGATTTTTGATTTTATTTACTTGTATAAATTCACAAATCTCTCTTACTCATATAACAATATATTTTTCTATTTATATAACATTATTTTTCATATACATGAATTCGATAAGTCTCGGATCATAAAATCAACCTATATTTAAGAGACATTGACACTATCTTTAACCCAACATCTTAAAAAAAAAAAATTTACAAAGTTTTTTTTTTCTTATATATTACTATCATATTTATCTTAAATTTTTTTTTCAAGAAACGTGAGACTCCTAACTCATCTCACTTATTAATAAGATTATAATCTAATAATTATTTAGAGTTTTACCCAAGGAAAGCGAATAGTGTTATGATTTTGTGATATGAAAAACAAACACTTGTATAAGAGAGGTGCATAATATTCAATTGAAAATGAAAAGGGAAAATTATTAAAGTATTCCCGGTCTCGCGCTAAATGTTGCGCGCACAATCCACAAAGACCGCTATTTTATTCCGGCAAAGTAATATGTTATTGTTAGGGGTAATTTCGTCTTCATCAGAAGTGTTTCTCACTTCAGAATATACCAATGATAATCTTTCTAAATTATTAAAAAACATAAAAAAATTCAACACCAATAATATATATATATATATATGATTTTTATGAAGTGAGACAGAGATGATTTGGACGTTAGAGATGCCAACTCTTGGGTTTAATATAAACATAAGTAAACAAACAGATATAAACAAAAAAAAACGTGTAACTACATAATTTAATGAATCCGAAGGACGTGTTGATGTTCCAGATGGGGTTGTTCTATAATGAACTTTTTAGGGTTTAGGATTTTTTACTTTTTCTTTTTTTTAGTTAAAATAATTTTTTTTATAATAAAAAAATCAATAAATATGAAACTTCAAGAGTTGTTCAATCTGTATAAAACCAACTTACCTGAGATTCAACCTAAAAGAATAAATACTAAAAAAATTATAAACAAATCATCATCTTATAAGAGAATAATAAATCTTAAATAATCAAAAAAAATCTGAACGAACCTGGAATATAACATGATAACGACACTAATAGTAAGAATTTGACTAAATTGCAATTTTAATTTCATTTTTATTTCTAACAATTTCTTATTTCTCTATTTTTTATTTATTTTAATTAAATTAGTTCTTATGGTACCTTGAACTTGTCAAGGTTAGACATTTATTGTTAAAAAAATGTACTTCATTGGATTTGAACCCCTGGTCGATTTTCCTTTGCCAAATTTGTTGAGCATTGAGTTTGTAAGTGAGAAATCTAAAATCAGAAAGGGAAGTGTAAATAATAATCAATCATTGCTCACCTTCACAAAGCTCAAATCATTGCATATGAAATGAGAGAAACTTCCAAGTCATGATTGTTGAAATTTGAAAAGAGACCTTCCACCAACCTGCTAGCCATCTTAAAGCTTACTCAAGATCACCAAACAAGCATCCAAAAAGAAAATATGACCAGAAACCAAACTTAAAGGACGCATGTCAGCACCCTAACAAAAGATTGAAATGGATTTTGTTTCTAAATGAGACATGTAGCTAAATTTGTAGAGCTTAAGGCTTAACCTGCAACCACAAGAATTAGGTAGCTAGCAGCAGCTGGATGAAAAGAAAAGTGAGACTTATAACAGAAGCAAAGGCATTCCTTCCTCTCTACTCAACAAGATGCAAAGGACCACATAAGAACTGTTATTATCACCAAAATCTCACAACTATGAGAAGGATGTAATGTAACAGCAGTTTTCTCAAAGGAGAGAGTAAAGAAGCATTAAAAAAAATTAAGATGCCCCCAGATGTACTTCATTTTCGTCCTCTCCTATCACCTCTAGTTCAATTTTCTCCTTCACTCACATCTCCTGCACAAGAAAATCATATTTGTTGTGTTCACAAATATTGGCAAGGAAGGAAAGGGATGAATCTCACCAAAAAGAAACTCATTCCCATCCTTGTTTTCATCCTTTCAGTCATATCAATCCTCAGACTTCTGAGCCTCAATGTCAAGACTTCACCCTTTTCCACGGGGATATCTGCTTTGTTTCCAGCTCCTCAACACAATTGTTCTTCACCTTTGTCCACCTGCAACAAAATTGCATCACCTACTCCTGGATCCTCAGATCAGCCTAGAAAACCTCCCAACACCACAACCACCCTGACTGAGAAAGAATTCAAAGTTCTTTCAGATCTCATTGCTCTTAAATCCCCATGCAACCTCCTTATATTTGGATTTCAACCCCAGTACCTCATCCTCTCAAACATGAATGCTGCTGGTAGCACCATCTTTCTTGACGATGACCCTGATAAAATAAGCAAGGTAAGAATAAACTCCAACAACACTCAAATATACAGATTTGAGTATAACACGCCAACAAAAGCAGGTTACAAACTTCTCCAGCACGCAAGGCAGAACCCAGCTGCATGCGTGCCAAATCCTAGATTCCTTCAAAAATCAAAATGCAAGCTTGCATTGAAAAACTTGCCATTACAAGTGTATGAAAAGAACTGGGATGTCATGGTGGTAGATGGACCCAGTGGGGGTTCACCAGAATCACCTGGCAGGATGGGGTCCATTTACACTACTAGTGTTCTAGCAAGAGCAGGGAATACTTCAGATGTAATAGTACATGATGTAGATCGTATCATAGAGAAATGGTTTTCATGGGAGTTCTTGTGTGATGAGAATTTGTTGTATTCTAAAGGGAAGTTATGGCATTTCAGAATCAGAGGTCTCTCAAATTCCACAAGATTCTGCCCTGTTGAGGTAGGGAAATAGTATTAAATTTTTTTGTTACAAACATGGTATACAAAACTCACTAATCAATTAGCCTTTTTCACCCTAAACGTGCCACTGGATAAACTACATTTCAATTACAAACATGGTATACAAAATATACAATTAGTGGCTCAAATGATGATAAATGTGAGTCAAACACAGGTTATCTTAATAAACTTTCAAGTAACTGGTGATAATTTTCAGTATTTTGCATACTACGATGGACCATGCTGCCCCGAGGAAAACATGTTGCAAATCAATCCTATCTAACATTGTCAAAGAATCCAGCATTGAAAATCATGCTGGTTGACATAAACTCTAAATGATGAGTAACCGGACAAAAAATGTGCTGATAAACCATATAAAAGTTTCAAATTTGTTGCTTTTGCTTTTGAGTCATAACATTTTCCACTCACTGAATATAAGAGGTTTAGGAAGGATTCTGCAACTAACGGGCAACACAAGGATCATAAGATAGAAAATGCATCATCCATACAGAATCATCACCATTACACTCAATCTTCTCTGAACGGTACACGAGAGATTCAGAAAAAGTGTCAACTGTCAAGAATTTTTGCGTATAAGCACAAACGCCATGTTGCCACTGAATGCATAATTTGAACGGTTAGTACCTTTCTGAAAGCTTTGTATTGCTATAGGAATGGAAGCAAAAACAAAAATAAAAAGAGACAAGGGAAGAGGGGTAAGTGATGTTGGAAAACTGAGTGAGTAATTTCACAGACTTCTTAGTTTTAAATCTTAGGGTAAAAAATGGTGTCAAACCCACAATTGGATCTGTTGTTTGAACTCGTTGATAGAGTTTCGTAGACCTTGTTGATCTTGATTTTCTTGAGGAATTAGGTTTTCTCTTCTATTCTCAAAGTAGTAGTGTGATTCTCAACAAATAAAACTAGTGTTTATAGCAATGAAGGAAACATTACTGATTAAAATATTTGTTATCCAACAAAATCTAAAGATTAATAATTACTTGCAATCCAATACATTTACAATTAAAGATAAAGCTGAATAACTGGTAACTGTCTTCTTTTCGTAGCATTCTACCATCTAACATTTGATAGACATAATACAAGAAAACAGAAAAATATCAAAGGAAGTAAAAACAGATATAAAAGTACAAATATGCATTTCAAGAAGAAAACTACAATCCTTGATCATCAAAGACGTGCAGTTAGATACCTAAAATTTAGGCAAAACTTCAGATCCATTGTTCTTGCAACCAACCCAACCAATCAGGTGACATAACATAAAAAATTAAGAAAAAAGACACACGGGAAAAGGACCATATGAAGTTACCCACCAAGGAGTGCAGAAACTCGTGTATTCATATTTTGATGATTAACAGAAATACCTACCCACTATCACAAACACAAACAAAAAAAGACAAAGGAACTCACCGCTTTATTAGTGGGAGTAGGTGGTAACCTTCCTTTTTCGCCTTTAGCACCATGGAGAGAATCACTTCCATTGTCAATTGAAGGAGGTGATTTTGCAAAATGGGAATTGTACCTGCCGTCTTTAGGTCGGATACTACCGTTAATTCGGGATGAATATCCGAGTTCGTAATCAAGTCATTATTTGTCATAAAAGACAATCAAGAAAGAAAAAAAAGGGCTTAATCAACTAGTTCAAAACGCATAACAGTCTATTCAGGATATCATCTCATCACCCTATAAATATTTACTCTTTAGTAAATACAGATTTTTTATTTCGTATTCTTAATTCTTATACTATTAAATATATTATTTTTGTATTCCTAGTAACGTATGAACGGATAGTCTTTTCTAGGTGGTTCTTCCTAATTCAACTGAAAGCTTGTTATCCGAAGAATACACAATTTTTACCGAGTTACACTCTCCAGATTTATTTCCTGTAGAAATAGGAATAAACACTTGTGAATTCATCAATATTGCCATGGTTGAGAATGAATTGTCTTATAATTATAGAACTTTTAATTCGTATCAGAAATTAAAAAAAAATGTAATTGCTTTGGCCTAGCACTTGTTTCACTTGCTTATGTGAGTGTTTCTGGTTTTTTTTGTTTGGTTGTCTTCTGGTTATTTACGCAAGTTGTGCCCTCTTTCTTTCATCAATAATAATAGTTCATGTTTTCTCTCTTTTATCTTTTTCTTGTTTCTTTCTTTGCTTTTCTTCTTCTTTCTATTTTCCGTTTTTCTTGATATTTTTTTTACATGTTTTATATGTGCCAGTAATTACATATCAACATGCATCACAATTTTTCACCAATTCCAAATACTCCAAGAAATTGATAATGCACATCATTAAGAGAGTCCAACGAAAAAGTTGAAAACACTACTTTTTATTTTTAATAACAACTTCCTTTTTAGGGTCTCACACTTCACTTAAAAATAAACAAAATTTTGAAGAGCATTTTAAGTCTCCCATTCCATCAATAAAGGCCAAAAAAGTGACATATAAAAGTATGTATGAACTCAAAAAGCTCCCTAAATTCTTAGTAGGAAAAGGTAAGACTACAAAAACGGTTTTTTCAATAAACGAACAAGACCGAATTACTTCATAAAATAGTTCGATATAAATAAAGCTTTTTTAAGTAATAAAGTTTTTGTATTAAAAAAGGTTTCGGGTTTTTTGTTTGGTTTAGATGGGATATTCTTTTTGCGATTGAGGTTCGAATTATAATTTTTTTTGAATGTAATCAATTATTTTATAAAACTGGTTTTTTACAAAATGTATTGGCAAAAGTCAAAGTCTTTTTTATTATATAAATTCAAAATATAGTATATAAATAAAAGTGATTTTATAGGCTTAAAGTTATACTTAAATCATTTTATAATACAATATGACAGTTTATTTATTGAAGATGTTCTCCATATTAGACAGAATTCTCACTTAAAAAAATTGATTTTGTAGTATTATTTTCTAATATAATATTAGAATTAGGAGATGTATTAGAAAAAATTTAAAATTTTCAAAAACTGAAAATATTTTTTATTTTATAGGTATGAATTATAAGGATAAGTTAAACTTAAATCATTTCATAACAAAATAATTTATTTTTTTCACTTCTAAAGAAAGAATATGAAGGCTTAAGTGACATAGTGTATAATTACCTCACTTTAATTTATAATTCTAATATATTTAACATTTATAAACTTTTTAAAAAAAGAGAGACATTACATGTGGGTGATTTTATAAAAATAGGTTAAGTTTAAGAAGAGGGCAAACTAAACTTTTAAAGAATTTTAAAACATTTTGCAAATATTTACTATTGAATTAATGGATACTTTAAAAAAAAAAATTGAGTTACAAGAAATATTATTTTCAATGTTATTTCTTTAATATTATGTAACCATGCAATATGAATTCAATTCAAATATGAATTTCTAAAATATATATATATATAAATATAAGAAACACCAATAATTATATTAATTTACACTTACAAGATACCTACATCCATTTGCTTAATCATCTTGATTAAACTAATCCACTAATTTTAAGATTTTACAAAGTATCCTACCAGAAAAATAAAAAATTACAACCACAAGATTTAATCCTAGAAAATCTCTTACAACCTCTTATGAACCGCTCTTAACAATCCTATTCAAGAACAATACAACTCAAAAGAAAAAAATTATGAGACAAGATCACTTGGATAACTTTCAACCTAAACTAGGAAGAAAATAAATAATGATGGTCATAAGTTGATTAATTCTATAATATTAATTCCATGATTATTATAGAAAAGCTCCAATGAAATATAATTTTTTTATAATGCAAAGCTTCCTGTTAAACTTTGAGTTAATTCATATTTTAAAAAAAGGAGTAGGAAATATAACTTTGTAGGCCTTCTATCAAAAACTATTTAACTAGCTAAAACAAAATTTTATGAAGTTCCATAAATTTTAAACAAATAAAATGATATTTTAGATAGTTAAAAGAATTTAAAAGTGTTATTTTAATAATTTTAAACTATTAAAATTTAATCGATTAAAACAACTAGAACTCCATTTTTTAAAATGCTAAAGTGATTTTAACAAACTAAAATAAATATTTAATCGATTAAATCTTTTAGCCTACTAACTCATCAAAATCAAGAATATTTTAGTCGATAATTTTTTTTAATCACTTAAAAATAACTTAATATTTAAAGAAAGTTCTAAACACTTCTCATAGACAATTTATTCAAAACTAATCATAATCAAGATGAAACAAATAAAACTTACTTATGAAATATCAAAATTACAACACAAAGACTTGATTGACTACAATATTAACTCTTCAATACACACATCATCAAATTCAAGTAGTAGTTGGGAGTATTAGATTAACTCAATCAATTATGCTTGAATCTTCAATCTCATCAAACTCTCTTTAGTGTGTAATTATATATTAGTGATTAATTTAGAATATAAAATAGTTAGTATCTAAAACTTTGGTAACTAATGTTAGATATCAATTTAAAAACTATTTTTTTAAATTTTTATCAATAATATAAACTATTTAGATACCAATAATTATTTAATTTATAAAATAATAATAATATCTAACTTAGTCAATATACTAACTAATTATTTTTTGTCTCTAAAATTAATTATTATTTAATGATTTTATTGTAGTGAGAATTAACTATAAATTATGTAAAGGATGTGTTAATTACATGTAAGCGATATTGTAAGAATTAAATTTATTATTCCAAATTATGGGAATACACCGTTGTTAATTATCCTAACATGCAGTTTTCTTAAGTTAAACATATGTTTAATGCTACTCAAAAAATGACGTCCAAGTAAGTTTGTTAAATAAGGATGTGAAGAGAAAGGTCCAAATCATGATATAATTTGTGTTTAATACAGACTTAAACTTATATAATTGTCAATATGACAAAAATTAGTTTATCATTATTTTAAAAATAATTATTATAAAAAATATGTTTTTGTTATATTTGATAACTTATATATGATTAAATAATATAAAAAAAAACAGATTTAGTAGACGCCAAGGATAGATTCGCCCCCATGTAAGGTAAGATAGTTAGGGTTCATTGGACATTATCTATCTACTTCAAAATTTACTGATTTTTAATAATCATGTTATGTCGGTGAAAATATCTACAATCTTTATCAACAAGTAATGTTTGTAAGAAAATTGATTCTTCTAATAAATTTTTCATTGATCTAATGAATACAATGAAACTATGGTTGTTTACCTTAAAATCTGAGCCAGCCAAGATTGGAAACTCGTGCGAGAAGAAGGAATTGTGAAAGTGAGTATGTACCTGATATCTCATAATGAATGGGGAAAATGATAGTATATATAAGATGAAATTTTAGGTAAGTGGGCGTATGATTAATAGGGCAAAGTGTAGGTGATGCTTTTGGTTGTTTCTCATCTTCTTCTGCCCCATGCTCCTATTCTTCTCTCTATGATCAATAATATTTATAAAAATGAAGAAATTGTAGAATTGTAAACAGCCCTACACGACAACATGTACGTGGCCGTAACAAGAACTTCAGTTTATCTCTTTCCTGATGAATTTCGTAATTAAGCATCCCTAGAGCAGATAGTTGCAAAGTCCAATAATGGAATTAAAGGGTGCTCCACAATAATCTCACATGGTGTGACTCTACAAGCGTTTTAGTTTAGCAGGATCAGAACTTTCCTACACTTTCCCAAACTAGCTACCTTTTTTACCTGATTGGTTAAATGATTTGATTGAACAATCTTGCTCATTCTATTCAATATTTTCCTTTTCTTCTTCCTGCCTAGATAGAGATGGAAAACGGTTCCCTCATTTTTGGAAATATTTTCCTCCTTTATGTCAGGAACAACTTTATATCATCTTTGCTCAACCTCAACCTGAATCTTCACATGACAACATGAACATTCATTGTTTTTATTATTATTAATATTATTATGGCTTCTTCAAAGTAATTGACGAGCTTGGATTTTAGCAGATTTAATTGCTATAACCTAGCAAATACCAAGGTAGCTAGATTTTTTCAACTTCCTACAAGTTAAAGAAGTTCTGAACAATTAAAGCAAATATGATGTTGATTGAACGAAAATGTAATACGTGGCAGAATATATTACTACAGAAATGAATAATTATAATCATTTACTAGTTTGTTTTCTCTCATCACATTTTTTTTTATCACACTATTTTTCTTCATTCCTTTCTCTCCCTTTTCGTATATATTTCCACCTCAATCCACCCCAAAATGGGGGTGGATGAATCTCACTACTCTATGGAAATTTACTAATCATAAGTACGGGTGTTGTGTACTGTGCACTGCATATCCCTGCAATGCCGATGAAGATTTGGTTGTCCCAGATATTAACAATGAAATAATAAAAGATATCTTCTCTGTATGATGGTTCATGCATGTGTAACCATCGTGTATATATACATATAATTCTCCCCAATCCAAGCAAAACAGTATCGCTTGACAATTATATGCGGACAACCTGAAAAGACAAATGTTAAGGTTTTGTCATGATGACTAGTTTGATGGATCGGAAAACATGTCCTACATCTTTACCGTGCTATCGCCTTTCTGAGCGAAATTGATTGATTGTTCTAGCATTTCTATGATTGTAACCAAATAAAATATATAAGACAATGTAACTGTGATTCATCTGAACATATGTCGGAGTACGGGTTGATCATGATTCATGACCATGCTCATGAATGTTTTATCTAAGTTTGGATTCAAAAATTAAGCATTATTGTTTTTCTGTGGTTCATATTGTAGTTTTTGCCCCCGTTCCAAATTTCAAAACAACCTAGAAGGACCCAAGTTTTTCCTCGTGGACAAGGAGACTATAATTATTTTGTTTCAGAAACTGTTTTCATTATATCCCATCATTTTCTGATGATTTTGAATTTTCAAAGGAAATAAAATACTCATAATTGAGGCTGTTAGCTGCAAACAAAGATCTGATTTTGGTGATAATAACTTACGGATGATACTGATCCTACGATATGGAAACAGTGGCATTAAACAATGCTGATTTCAGTACCCTAGTAGGCAGAAAAGAAGCCGTTTTGTTAAATCCAACATCCTGAAAGAAGCAGAACAATTAAGGTTGCGACATAATCACCATTCATATACTCTTTTACATAATTTTTTTCGCATCATTCTTTATTAAAAAATAACTAATAGAAAATTAGAATGCATATGTTTAATCTTTTTTATTATTTTAAAAATGATATAAAATAATATTATATAAATGGTCTGAAAAAATAGCATTGTTAAAAGGGACACCGAGGCAGTGACTTACTTGTGAAGCTTGTCGTGAAATAGTTGGTAACAAAGACCCCTAGTAGTTAGTAAGGCAATTCATGAACCCATAATATCTAGATTATTACTCAATAAAATAAAATGATATGGGAATAAATCGAAGACTAGATACAAATTTGACTTATCAGGATTGCGACTTCATGCCTTCCCTAACGTTTCTCAAACGTACTTTTCGCAAAGTCTATGATTTGCGCCCACTGGATACTTTTTCAGTTCATTATAGAATCAAAGTGGCTACTGTATTATTGTGTCACACCCTTCACCCTTTTCACTGTACGTATCTGAGTGTTATATAATTCAGATCAGAGATTGCTTGACAATTGCAAACTACGATAATTCACTCTCTCTTGCTTTACTTGTTGCAAAGCTGGAACTTGAGTACTGGATTTCAGGATTGTAGATAATGATATATTTATATAAAATTTCATAGATAAAAAATTGTAGTGTTTCTTTCCTTACTTTCCCTAATCTAAACCCTTTTTTTTCGTACAGAAAAAAAAAAAGGCTTGCCGACATATCAAGCTAATTCCAGTCTTGCAACATCTTCGAAAAGGAGGACTACTGTTCACTGTTCTGATTGATGCTTTTAGTCAGTAATCCGATCCAAAATAGACAGGGATGGTGGGTGTTGGGTCTGTGATGTGCAAAAGTTAAGAAGTTGAATACAAGTGGATACAGCTATCTTGTCTTTGTGATTGGTGGAATACTACGCTTTTTGTTCCGATTCATTTGTTCTATCGTCATCCAAGTTCCCAACTTGGGTCTTGTCTCACCAAGTTTATCACCATTCCGTTATTCGCGATCAGTTTCAGCACTGTGTATATTTTTATATAATAGGATAATTAAAGTGAGATGTTAAGATATATAGAATGTTGTTAATTTTGCTTGAAAGGGCAACAGCAATACAATAGTAACGTACTGTACTGTAGCACAGATGAATAAATGAATTTTAGAGGGAAGATCGGGGTTCTTAGACAATATTACTTTTTGTGCATTAAATAATGAGCAGAAACACAGAAGTTGCGATAATATGTGGGTTGTAATCCTCGAGATATGTAATAAGAGCAATAATTATAAAATACGTTTATGAAAAGTTGAAAACTACAGGTCCGCACACACTGGTTCAGTTCTGTGATTTATCCTTTTAACTTAAAAGGGTAAAAGAAACAGATTTGCAGAAATTATTTAAGGAAACTGGATTGGGTACTCAGTCTTCAATCTCCATCCTCTCACGGGACCTCACTCGCGTACGTAAGTATTAATTGTGCTGTCTGCTCACCGCGAAACACATGTATGTATCATGGAAATAAAAACATGGAATGAAATTAACGATTTACAGAGGACACACACACGCATGTAATTATGTGTTATTGTGAGGAAGGGAAAAACGGTTAATTAATTAAGGGGAGTGTTATTGTGGTTGGTTTGTTAGAGAAACTGAAAACGGAAAACAGAGGGAAAAGAAAGCGATGATGGAAGGGAGAGTGGTGTTTTGTGGGATCAAGCTGGCCTGAACCTTTGCCTACAGGAATGACAAGTGATCTCCATGCACGTCGTGTCCACCTGTCTGGTCGCGCGCTCCTTCATCCTCTCCGCTCGCTCTACCTCCTCCCTCGCACGCTCCCACATTTGCCGCGCACGTGCGAACTCCGACTGCGCCATCTCCATCTCGCGCCGCGTCAGCTCCCTCATACGCTCCGCGTACGCTTTCTCCATCGCCGCCAGCCGGATTTGCTCCGCCGCCTGCCACTTCAGCGCCTCCACGCCGTCGCACATCAGCACCGCCGCCGGCGGACGCACGCTGATCGACAGCTGCAGGTCCAGCGACGGGTTGCCGCCGCAGTCTGTGGTGGAGGAGGAGGAAACCGCCGAGCGCAGCCGGAGGAGCGAGGAATCGGTGCGCGACGGTGGGAGAAGGTCGAGTTCTCTGTTAACTTCGTCTTCCATTGGAGAAGGAACGTGTTACGGTTACGAGAGAAGGAGGAAGGAAACTGTTTTTGATCGTGTAGTGACGAAAGAACGAGTTAGGACTAAATTCCCGTAGCGGGAGCTATATATAAACAACTTCACCACTTTAAATTACTACTTCACCCTTCCCAATATTCAAAATTCTCAATCTTTCTATTTTAGTACCAGCCAAAACTGTATACAATAATTAAAGATTGATTTTATGAGAATACCATGTAATTTCTTTTATCATTTTAATTGAAACTATCACCCAGCATATATTGAAACTATTACAAACATAAACCTTTCTAAATATTTAACATTTAAATTTATCATATTAATTAAATTAGAACAATCTTACACTAATTAATTATCAAGGTAACAAAATATTGTTGTAGTTTGTGGAAAAAACTGTGCAACAAGTTAACCGAAAGGACCAGTTAGCAAAACTATATCTATTTTTTATCAAAATTTTCTATAAGAATTAGTTATTTGAATTTCTTACTCATGAGCTTGATAGTTGGGTTATATAGGAAATTTCAGTTGAAGCATATAGAAGTAGCACTGTTTTAATTCTATAATTGTATTTGTCAAATAGTTTGATTTAATTTAAAGGGAAAAAAGGTATTTGATTTAAGGTAATTTAAAAAGGGAAAAAAGGTATTTGATTTAAGGTAATTTAAAAAGGGAATAAATAATTGATTTTATGTAATGTTATTGCATGTGAAAAGGAGAAGAGAAGAGAATGGACCCAGTAATTAACCTGATTTATTTGACTTTGTTTTGCTGTCTGTTTGTGTACATGGATAGTAAGAATAAGAAATGAGGAGGAGAAAAGAGTAATTTAGGTAGAGTGTGGGGATAGGGGGTTGGAAGGGTGGGAAAATCCGTTATGAGAATGAGGAAAGGGAGGGAAAATAACGGATGACGTTATTGAGATGAGAGGGACCCCAGGGTTTGAGAATTGAGATGGTGAAAAGTTTGTTTGGGGTATCTTTTTTATTTTTATTAATATTTTTATTTTAATTAATATTGACTTTTTTTCTTTTACAGGAATGTGGGTGTGTAATAATTACAGTCGCACGTGCGCGCCCGTGGGCAAGTGAAAATCGACAAAACTCATTCCCTAATATAATACTATCAATTTAATGTTGCATTTTAAAGCTGGAGATATAAAAACGATAATAAAATGAATATTCTTTAATTTATTTTTGTTTCATTCCTCATTTGTTACATATTCTATTTTTGTTGACATTTAATGAATATAAACTTTTTATAACGCATGTATTGTATTATTTAATAACTTAATAATTAAATGAAATTTTAAAAGTAAAAAAATAATGTATAAGCATAAGTTGTATTTAAAAGTTTTTTTTTAACACTTTAGTTCTAAGCATAAGCATTTTTCGAAGATAAAAAAAAATGAACTTCTCCACATTAAAATTAAGTCATTTAGAAGTTTAAATTTTAAAGATAATTTTTTTTATAAATTAACAATTTATGAATTAATTTAAGTTTATGGAAAAATATTTTTTATTTTTATTTTCTTTTCTATATTTTTTATATAAAATATAAATCTTCATGATGAATAAGACTAACACATGATTTATAGTCATGTGTGAGAATTGTTAATTACATTAATTCTTATAAGAGTTAATAATTCTATGAAATATTAAAATTAAATTTTATATATTTGGAGAGCTAAAAATATATAATTATATTAATTTGTGCAACTTTATTGAAATAAAATTGAGTTATGTAGTTTTATAACATTTGAATGAAAAAAACAATGAAGTTTTCTTTGAAAGGAAATTAAGATTGGATATAATTTCAATTTACAACAAATTTAGTAACATTGTAACAAGTTAAATATGGATAGTGATATGTCTTGGTGCATGTAAATGTAAAATGATTAATGTCTACGAAGATTTGATCTTATGTTTGCTCAACTATACATGAATATTTTTGTGAGATGGATGCTATTAATGTCAAAGCATCATTATCCGAGATAAATAAAGTTTATTTGACACTTTAATAATAAAAAACAATTATTCAACAATTTTTTTTAAAATAAAATATTATATTATGAGAAAATAATATTTTTTTTTGAGTGAGAAGTAGATGGAACTAGTGTCAAATATCATTACTCAATGAATAAAGTTTATTTAATACTTTAATAGTAAAAAATTCATTCAATAATAATATTTTAGAGTAAAATAATAAAAAAAAATTGTGTCGAGAAATGAATAAAGTTTCTTTATACTCTAATAGTAAAAAAAAAACATATACTAAAAAAAGTTTAGAATAAAATATTATATTATAACAAAATAATAATAATTTTATTGGATATAAATGGATGATACTATATTAAAGTACCATTATCCTTAAAAGATATATCTAATCAATTATTAATTGTTGAACATTGTATAAGATCTCCATGTAGTTGAATTCGCATACTTTGGAATATTCATACTTGATTTGTTTAATGTTATGTCAAAATATTATTTAAATTATTATGTAGATTTGTTGTTTATCCTTGTGGATAGATGTGGAAGGGTAGTGTGTTATATTTTTTATAAGGTTGCTCTTGCATTCTCTTGTTTGAGTGAGATTAGTGATATGATGAAGCTATAGCATATCGAATAACTCATAGTAGATTTGGAGATGTTGTGATGGGAGGTGAAGAATTTGGTTAGTGGGACAAGTCACGTTCGTGCAAATAGGGTTGAGGAATTATCCTATGGCTTTTTGATTCTTTTTTTAGACTTACCAATTAAGGAATGTGTTTTCTATTTTCCTCCCCATTTTCATGTATTCACTCTTTTCCTAGGTATCCTTTATTTTCAGAACTTCAATTTCCATATTTTGAATTATTTTCAGATCGTCCATGAAAAATTCACACACATTTTCATTAAATAAATTGAAATTGATTTTTTTTTCTACAACAATTACTTAATAGGTGTCATGAAGTATAAAGTGACAATGAGTAATTACAAATTTCAATAATTTACATAGAAAATAGATTCTCACCTTTTTTTATTGTCATAGTAAATAAAATATAGTTAAACATTAAATATTTATTTATTATATTACAAGAAAAATATTAAATAAAAATTAATTTTAGAGATAAAAATAATTAGTTTCTATATTAACTAAATTATATATTATTTTTTAAAAAAATATTAATGTTTAAAGTAATTTATATTATTGATAAATAGTTTATAAATAAGTATATAATTAATTTATAAACTATTTATTAATAATATAAATTAATTTAAATATCAATAACTTTTTTAATTTTTAAAATAATATTTAATTAATCAATATAATAATTAATTTTTTATATGTAAAATTAGTTTTTATTTAATATTTTTTTTAATAATGTTACGTACATGTAATCATCAATAATATAAACACAAAACTACAAATAATTGTGATGGAATAATATAACTATAGTATTTTCCCTTGTGAGTTGAATAGAATAAAAATTTATTTATAGAATTAAAGTTTATGATAAAAAAAGTATTTTTAATTTATAATTTATGTCAAAATACATTTTAATTACGATATATTCATTTAATTATTTATGTTTTTTAAACTGTTAAAAACTATTTTATATATAGAAATAAAAAAGATGAAAGAATAATAGTTTGAGATGATGAATATCGCTCCTACATAACAATCAACTTAAGAAAAAAAAAAGTATATTATGAACTTAATCTTCATGCATTTTCATAATTTTTCAATTACTTGTGGAACCGATTATGTATTTTCGGTATATATGCGTTTCAGAACTGAAGTTAAAAACATTGAATTTAAGATAAAGAAATATAATATAACTTTTGGATTGAAGATTAAAACTCGAGTTGCTTAAAATAAATAAAGAAAAACCATAAGTCTACAATTTTCATTATCGTTACATTCTAAATCACACATATCTTTAACCTACTTGAGACTTGACATTCTAAATCATGATGGTATAAATTTTTATCCTTTACATTTTAGTTATGAAGTGGATCCAAAATTCTTAAGTCTGTTCCCTTCAAATAGCTTCTTTCAAGAGTTAGGGTTAAACATTCTAATCTTCGTTAGAAAAAAAATATTTCCCTTCTTAGTAACTTTTAGTTTGATGTTCTTATTTATTTATTTATTTAACTTGACTACAAAGTTGTTGATTTCTTTGTTCTAGGACTAAGGTTTAGTACTTGATCACAATTTATGTTTTGTTTGTTTACTTCTTCTTCTTTTTTTAACCTTTTTTAATTTCTTAGGTATGAATTTTATTTATACAAAACGTCATAAAATTTAAATCACAATAATAGATTAATCGTTCTTATAATTTAGGGTTTATTACTAAGAATTTATAATTTAATACAATAAATAGTTTAATACAACTATTAAAGTTATAATCGTCAATTAAATTATATATGTGAGAGAAGACAAATATTACGACTCTGTCATGTCATACTGAAGTCGTGCCAACTTGGTACGACTTCTGCCATGTCATACTGAAGTCGTGTCAACACAACTTCTGTCGCATCATATTTTTTTTTAATTTTATTGTTTATATATTGGGTAGTAAGTTATGTCTTATTAAAAATTAATTTGATACATAATTTTCTAAGAGTCTTAATTTTAAGAAACACAAAATTGGATAATCGTGTATACATCATGTTTGAATAATCAGCTTATTCAAACTTTGAGTCATTAACTCCTGAGAACATTGCCGCCGGACATGGTTTCCCACTAGCCAAAAAGTATATTTTGATATTTAATGTCTCATGTATGCAAATTTTTTGATATTTTGATATTTAATGGCGCCGGACATGATCCATACACGATT